>FSSH01000131.1_pt2 | contig 110758 bp, 108 predicted proteins | sample 1166101 | NCBI WGS metagenome assembly FSSH01 (sample SAMEA32972668, study PRJEB13176) | freshwater metagenome | biome: Drinking water system; feature: Biomass in drinking water that filtered by 0.45 um membrane; material: drinking water | place: USA | collected 2012-12-20 | depth 0 m | reverse complement strand
AAGCAGTGAAGAGCCGCGCATTCTAACCACAATTCCTACTCTCGTCAAGAAATTATTTCTATCCGCGCATATTTCTTTCAGACCTTCCGCGAGCGTGGATGTGCTTGATCATATACAGCCGCTAAATGCTGAAAATCCAAATGCGTGTATATCTGCGTCGTCGAAATATTGCTATGCCCTAATAACTCTTGCACTGCCCTAATATCCTTACTGGCTTCCAGCAAGTGGCTTGCGAACGAATGTCTTAGCATATGCGGGTGAAGGTGTTCGGCTATCCCGTTTTTTTTACCCCAACGATCCAATCTAAGTTGCACACTTCTTTGTGACAAGCGACGGCCCTGTAGAGAAACGAACACTGCTTGCCCTGAACCAGGCCTATTTGCCAACCAAACCTTAAGCGCGTCAAGAGCCTTCTTACCAATAGGCAATTGTCTTTGCTTGCCGCCTTTACCAAAGCGCACTCTCAAAAAGCCTTCGCTAAAATCGATGCCCAACAAATCAAGCATTACCAACTCGCTAAGTCGCAAACCTGAGGAATAAAACAATTCGAACATCGCCAAGTCGCGGGTTTCCAAAACCGAATCTGGCGTTGCATTTAACATCCCCATCATCTGATCGACATCCAACACATGAGGAAGCCTTTTTGACACTTTAGGCGCCTGCACATGCTGAGCAGGGTTATGCGCCACTTGGTTAGTTTTGAGCAAAAATCGATAAAAACTACGTAGCGCAGCAAGTTCGCGCTGAATCGTCTTACTTCCTATACCGTTTTTATGGCGCCCGGCAATATAGTTCCGCACATCGCGATCTTGAACTTGCTGCCAAAGCCTAAGCTCTTGCACATTGCAAAAACTTTGAAAACGCTTTAAGTCCCGCTGGTAATTCGTTGACGTATGGTCGGCAACACGCTTTTCCGAAACTAGATAACAAAAATACAGCTGTAAGGCGTCATCCGCTTCGGCATGCATGATATTCAATCCATTTGCTGTAGTAATGAAATAAGACGCGTCCCGATAATTTCGCTCATTTGGGTAAGAAATATACTGCCCATACTATAGTGAAAGCGGGATTCATCGCGGCTGCCGATTGCCAACAACCCATCAAGCTGCGTAAACACCATGGGTATGATTGCGGCCGAACGGACTTCCGCAGCCACATCCCCGAACAAAAACCTAGCTTGCGCCAAAGTAGGCCGACCGCATTTCGGCTGGTTTGTCGTTAATTCATTGGAAAAATGCTTCAAATTAGCATCATCCGCCCCGACAAATAAATTACTGATCGGCGACAGCGGTTGCTCTTTAATGATTTTAATGGCCACGAAATCAGTGAAAAAACATTCAGCCAACACCTCACTTAAATTAGCGACCGCATCCTCCAAAGAATTTGCTTCTAGCATAGCTAGCGTCAACTCATGCATGCGATTGAAGGATGCGTCGTTTTCCCGAGCAATATCAATCAATGCGGTTAGTTGATTTTCTTGCTCCTGGTGCTTCGCCCGAAAAATTTCCAATTGTTTGGAGATTAGCGATATCGCATTTCCGCTGGGGTGAGGTATATGCATCTTCTCCAGCAAATCCAGGTGATTCTGGAAAAACTCAGGATGGTCTTGCAAATAAGCCGTAACATGGGCTTCGGTCAATAAGTCTTTTGGTTCACTGCTCATAACTTTATTTGTCCCTCGAATACCGTGGCAGCCGCTCCCATCATCAGCACAGGATGACCGCTACCAGTCCAACTAATAATTAATTCGCCGCCAGGCAATTGAACCTGAACATTCTGATCCAACAAACCTTGCTCGATACCCGCGACAACAGCAGCGCACGCCCCGCTACCACAAGCCAGAGTTTCGGCCGCACCGCGCTCGTAAACTCGCAATTTGATTTGCCGGCGATTAACAATTTGCATAAAACCAATATTAGCTCGCTCTGGAAACATCTCATGACGCTCTAGTTGTGCCCCGACAGATGAAACAGGTGCATTTGCCACATCATCGACCCGGATAACCGCATGAGGATTGCCCATAGATACCGCTGCGAATTCGACTTCAATTTCCGCCAACTTCACTGTATATAACTTGGACCGCTCGGAAACCTTCAGCGGTATTTGCTTTGGCTCAAGTGCGGGGACGCCCATTTCAACGGTGATCAAACCTCCCGCACCGAATCGAAGAGTCAGCTGTCTCGCGTCAGTATCAACAATAATTTCGTCTTTATTGCTTAAGCCTTTGTCGCGCACAAAGCGCGCAAAGCAACGCGCACCGTTCCCGCACTGCGCAACCTCGCTACCGTCAGCATTAAAGATTCGGTATTTAAATTCCGCATTGGCGCTAATCGGCTTTTCCACCAATAACAATTGATCGCAGCCCACGCCAAAATGGCGATCCGCCAAAAATCGAATCTGTTCGGTAGTCAATTGTATTTGCTGGTTTATAGCGTCGATCACGACAAAATCATTGCCCAACCCCTGCATTTTGGTGAAATTAATCATCATAACCACTCAGGCAAAACCTGCTCGCCAACCCACAACTGCTCCAGAGTTTCTCGGGCTCGAATAAGATACGTTTTATCGCCATCCACCATTACTTCCGCCGCGCGCGGCCTCGAGTTATAGTTTGAACTCATCGTAAATCCGTAGGCGCCCGCTGAGCGAACCGCCAATAAATCGCCTTGTTTCAGCTTTAATGACCGAGCTTTACCTAGAAAGTCACCCGTTTCGCAAACTGGACCGACAATATCCCAATCCAACTCGGCCTGATCACTATCCCCATTAGCTGGAATAATTTCCTGCCACGCCCCGTATAAAGCCGGCCTGACTAGATCATTCATTGCCGCGTCAACAATGGCAAAGTTTTTATTGTCTGTTGGCTTAAGGTATTCCACTCTGGTTAGCAATATTCCGGCATTGCCAACGATTGCACGCCCCGGCTCCAATAGAATTTCAAAACTCCGCCCCGCCAAACGTTTCAGCAAAGCTGAAATATACTCAGAAGGTTGCGGGGGATGCTCATCGCGATAACAAATACCCAGGCCACCGCCTAAATCGAGGTGGTGCAATTCAATACCTTCCTCTTGCAGTTCATCGACCAATGCCAACACCCTATCCAACGCATCCAGAAACGGTACCGTTTCCGTCAATTGGGAGCCAATATGACAATCGATACCGACTATTTCGATATTAGGCATCTGTGCAGCACGCCGGTATTCATGAATGGCTTGCTTGATATCGATCCCGAATTTATTCTCTTTCAAACCGGTGGAAATATAAGGATGCGTCTTGGCATCAACATCCGGGTTGACCCGAAAGGACACGGGAGCGACAACGCCCAACTCACCGGCCAATCGGTTGATACGATCAAGTTCGCCGCTGACTTCCACGTTAAAACAGCGTATACCTATTTTCAGCGCCGCCAGGATTTCATCTTCGCGTTTACCGACCCCGGAAAACACAATTTTGTCCGGACTGCCGCCCGCAGTTAACACGCGCTGCAGCTCACCAAGCGACACGATGTCGAACCCAGACCCAAGTCGCGCCAACAGGTTGAGAATAGCAATATTTGAATTTGCTTTTACAGCATAACAAATAAGGTGTGGGTGACCGGCAAAGCCTTGATCGAAGGCTTGCCAATGCCTCTCCAAGGTCGCTCGGGAGTAGACGTAACAGGGGGTGCCGTAGTTTTCGGCAATTTCGTCAACAGGAATGCTTTCGGCAAACAGCTCGTGTTGCCGATAATTAAAAAAATCCATGGCTTATTTATCTTGTTTGGGTACGTAAATTGGCGGCGGGCTATCCGGCATATATAAAGGGCCGGTTTGGCCGCAGGCCTGCAACAACAGCGCCCAAAGAACTAGAGTTAAAATATTGTTTGTCGTCATATTCGTAACGATTGGGTAGTGAACGCGGAATATAGCATAGCCGACGCCTTAAAAGAACGAACGCAAGGTAGCCGCCCCATCGCGGTAAGCCACAAAAAAAGGGGCATGAAGCCCCTTTTTGCCAATCGGTGAAACGACGACTCACTTTGCCGTCATAGACTCTTTCACCACTTTAGGCGTGATAAACACCAATAACTCTTTTTTGGTATCGTTTTTTACACTTTTCTTGAACATCCAGCCAATCACCGGCAAATCCGACACCCATGGCACGGTATTAAACGATTCCTGAACGGTTGACTCGTAAATACCACCCAACACCACGGTTTCGCCATCTTCAACTTGAACTTTGGTTTTCAACTGCCGGGTATCGATTGGTACCGTGGCATTACCACCTGTTGCCAACGGTGTTCCCGGCGAATCTTTTTTAATGTCGAGCAACATGATTACGCTACCGCTCGGGGTAATCTGCGGCGTAACATTCAACTCCAGCACCGCATCGACCAATTCCGTTACCGGGCCAGTCGACTGACTTTGGGTCTGATAAGGAATCTGCACACCTTGTTTGATAGAGGCTTGCACCATGTCGCTAGTCATTACCCGCGGATTGGATACCAACTCGCCTTTACCATCATCCTGCAGTGCACTGATCTCAAGATTCAAAAGATAATCCGCGCCGCGCGCCAGGGTTAAGGCTAAGGCTCCGCCGCTGGAGGCCGCCAATGCGGATCCCAAATCCGACAGAATTTGCGAATTTTCGCTGGTTTCGGCGCCACTGGCCGTCATTCCGTATTGCGTTCCGCTATTTATGTCAGTTTTATGCGCCACACCAAACTTGGTACCTAAATTCTGCGCAAACGAGGTATCCGCTATTACGATCCGCGATTCGATCAATACTTGGCGTACAGGCACGTCCAATAGCTTGATCATTCTGCGTACATCTTCCATGGCCTTTGCCGTATCCTTGACAATCAGGGTATTAGTCCTGGCATCGACAATCGCCGTACCGCGTGGCGATAGCAACCGCATACTTGCTGACCCACCACCTTGACTATTCTGCCCGACTCCGGCCTGTAACGATGCAACGGAGCCACCGCCACCTCCGCAACCACCGCCGCCACTGCTCGCCCCCGCTCCTGATTGGCCGCCTTGCGAGTTATTACCTACCCCCATCAATACACCGCAAATTTCCCCCGCTTTCGCGTAATTGATCTGAATATTTTCGGTTTTTAACGGCTCCAACTCTTCGAATATTTTTTTCGAATCCAGTTCTTCCTGCTCTATTTTCATGATCTCGGCAACCGGGGCCACCATCACCACATTACCATTCTGTCTTTTTGCCAAACCTTTGGATTTTAAAATCAATTCCAAAGCCTGGTCCCAAGGTACATCGTTCAATCTGAGCGTAACGTTGCCCGCCACCGAATCGGCGGCAATGATATTGAGCTCGGTAAAGTCGGCTAGAATTTGCAGGACCGAGCGCACTTCAATGTCTTGAAAATTCAATGACAATTTGTTGCCGATATACGGGAATTTTTCTTTTTGCTGCGCTTCCTTTTCCGCCGGTGTCAGAGGCCGAAACTCAACAGTCAACAAGTTATCGGACTGATAGGACGAGTAATCGTAATTACCGTTGTTAGGTGTTATGACGATGTTGACGCTATCGCCTCTTGGAGAGGCTTCGATTTTTTGCACAGGTGTCGCAAAGTCCGACACGTCGAAACTTTTGACTAAAGATTCCGGCAACCTGGTATTTAGAAAGCTTAATACCACTTTACCGGCATTTTGCTTCGCATCCACGACCGTATTCGCCGCTGATAAACCCAGCAACAAGCGTCCCTCACCGTTGGGGCCGCGTCGAAAATCAATACTTTTTATGTTTTGTTCCGGTAAAAACTTACTAATCACCGAGTCCTTGGCCGCGGGTGCTTGCTGTACTGCTCGGTTTACCGCCGCGACGGTTCCGCTAGACTTCAACACCACATAAAACTTATTGCCCTCGATTTTGGTTTCGTAAGGTACTTTTTCTATCAAGTTAATAATAACCCGCGTACGCCCCGACGCCTCCACCACATACACCGTACCTGCGGCACCTTGATTGATAGGAAAGCTCTTTTTTGCCAAATTACTTTTTACGCCGGCAAAGTCCAAGGCGATTCTGGAAGGGTTATCGGTCTGAAAAATTTTTGGCGCCACTATCGGCCCATCCATTTCCAATTGCACTTGCACTTGGTTTCCGGCCAAGGTGGAAAACTCTAAGTTGTTTATTGCTCCGTCATCGGCGCGCACCACCGCAACGTGCATAAAACAACCCAGCAACACTGAACACCAGAAACCGAAGCCGGCCGCTTTCCATCCGTTTTTATTTTGTTTAGTACTCATTTCTATAACCCTTTTTCATCGGCCAATGCTAGTGAAGACTGTTGTTCGCGCCAAGTGCCCGGCTTATCAGGTACGATTTCCATTAGCTCTATTTTGTCGTCAAGAATACGCAGTATCTTGCCGTAATTTTGCCCCATATGGTGCCCAACCTGGACTCGGTGGATAGTCCCATCCCTAGCTCTTACCAAACCCCAATAGCCTTTGTCATTGCGCAAAGTTCCAACCATGCGCAGACTGTCCAGCGGATACGCTTCCAGCTCTTCCTTCCGGCGTTCTATATCAGGCTTGATACCGTTTATGCCGGAGACATCGATATTGCTGTCGTCATCCTTTCTTTCAATCGACCTAAACGGGTCCCGTAAACCATCGGGTTTGAATATAAACGACTCAACCACTTTAATTTCAGGCAAGGGTTCGATAGCTGCCTTGGGACGAGCTTTTACGTCTTGAATGTACTTGGTCAGATCGCTGACATCGTCGCTGCCGCAACCCGTCATACCGACCAAAAGCACAGTCAATGCAGACAGGATCGAAAACACTTTCACACCAGCGCACCTCATTGCCCTCTCCTTTTCTTGGCCGCCGGTCCGCCAGCAGCTTGCGCTGCTTCACCCTCGTTATAGGTTTTTATGGTTGCAGTCATGCTCATACCATCTTTGCCTTCTTTACCCATCGGCGTCATCACCACATCGTGCACCGTCACAATCCTAGGTAGCGAAGCCAAACCACTGACAAACAATCCCAATTCTTCATACTTCCCGACAACATGGATGCCAATTGGCAATTCAGAATAAAACTCTCTGTTAATTTCGGTGCTGGGTTGAAACAATTTAAACTCCAGGCCACTTGCCAAACCGGTTTGGGAAATATCAACCAACAAGCTAGCCACTTCAGCTTTGGTGGGCATTTGCTTCAGCATCTCGCCTAGCGACGCTTCGATTTGATCCAGCTGGTCGCGGTAATCCTGGAGGTTGACAGCCTTTTTCTGCTTAACTTCAAACGCACTTTTCAAACTCTCCTCTTGTTTTTCAAGCACATCTAATTCATCCAGCTGCGGCACCGTAACAAAGTAAACGCCAGCCGCCGCTGTTAAAACCGAAAAAATAAGTATGACAATGATTTTTAGCGGCGTCGGCCAGCTACCCGCCGAATTGATGTCCCAATTTATTTCAGACAAATTCATTTGACGGCTCCTGGTTGAGGCTTATCAGTCTTCTTACCTTGCTTGGCAGTCATCGTGAAGTCGTTCATCTGGCCGTCTTTTTTGCCTTCACCTTTGATTACAGTCAGTACAGAGGTATTCATCCAAGGCGAGTTATCGATAGCCCGCATGTATGCAGACACTCGCGCATTCGATTCCGCCTTCCCGTCCAAAGTCAAAACCGACCCGGCTTGGGCAAATTTCGTCAGGTAAATACCATCAGGCGTGGTTTTGGCCAATTCATCGAATAAATGCACTACCTCCGGCCGGCTTTCCTGCAACTTTTGGATTACTTCAATTTTGGTCAGCAACCTATTTTTCTTGTCTTCAATTTCCTTGATTTCTTGAATTCGCTTATCCAAGATGGCTATTTCGTTTTGCAAAAGCGTGTTTCTGCGGGTCTGATATTCTTTGATCCCTTCGATATACATAAAGACTACGACCAAAATCAGTGCTGTCACCAAAATACCGGCACCGATACCCGCCACAAAATCCTGCTGCTTTTTTTTACGCAGCTCTTCTCGCCAGGGGAGTAAATTAATTCTTGCCATTAATCGAAACTCCTTAACGCTAAACCGCACGCTATCATCATCGCTGGAGTATCGTTACTCAGACTTTGCGGTTTGACCCGATTAGAAAGCGCCATGTTGATGAACGGATTGGCAATGTAAGACGGGATGCCCAGATCACGTTCCACCAATTTGTCCAAACCCGCGATTGATGCGCAACCACCGGCCAGTACCAACGCATCGACGCCGCGATTGGCGCTAGAGGAAACGAAGAATTGCAACGATCTGGCGATTTGCTGCAACATGGCTTTTTTGAAGGGTTCCAGCACATCGGTTACGTAATTGTCCGGCAAGCCGCCGTGCTTCTTGGCCAAACCGGCTTCTTCATAAGACAGGCCGTAGCGACGCTGAATCTCTTCGGTTAGCTGTTTTCCGCCAAAGCCCTGCTCCCGGGTATAAACAGTTTTACCTTCATGGAGAATGTTCAGAGATGTCATGGTTGCGCCAATATCGGCAATTGCGACAGTCATATTGCCGGCGCCTTCCGGCAACTGATCAGCCAACAAGGAAAACGCATTTTCCATCGCAAAAGCTTCCACATCGACGACAACAGCCTTCAGGCCGGCATAGGCCAGCGCGGCCACCCTGTCCTCAATGTTTTCCCGCCGAGAAGCCGCCAGCAACACATCGACCATATCCGGATTATTTTTGGTGATGCCCTGAACTTCGAAGTCGAGATTGACTTCGTCCAGCGAATAAGGAATGTACTGATCGGCCTCCACCATGATTTGCTCTTCCATGTCCCTATCGGACAAGGAGGCAGGCATCGAAATAATCTTGGTCATCACCGATGAACCCGCAACCGCAACGCTCGCCTGTTTTGCCCGAGTACCGGATTGCTTTACCGCCGCTTTTATCACCGCGCCGATTTGCTCTATATTGGTGATGTTCTTATCGACTATCGCATCCTGAGGTAAGGGGGCCACCGAGTAACTTTCTACCCGGTAACGAGCACCGACCCGGCTTAATTCCAACAATTTAACCGCAGCTGTACTAATATCCACACCCAGCACAGCCGACGGATTCCTGCTCAACCAGCTCATGAATGAACCCTTTTTAGATCGAATATGATTGAATTTGGCTCAAGCATGCTCAGACGAGGCTTGCAGAACCCACATGGGCCTGAAGTATAGTAGATTTTTTTATTTTCATCCTCTTAGATAAACCACTTTACAAGTAACTTTAGGTTGTTCCTGATATCAAAAGGGTTTATTTTGACCGGCAATTTGTATTTTAGCAGTGCGTTTGAATTTCAGTGCCCATTAAGAAAGACCCCAAACCCAAGTCCCTGATCAAGACACTATTTAAGTGGCTTGCCTTCTTGTTTTTCGCTTTCACAGGTACATTTCTGGTTGCCGTTTATTTTTTCCTGATCGAGCTCGACAAGGAACTGCCGGACATAGAACAGTTACAACACGTTCAATATCAGATGCCATTGAGCATCTACAGCCAAGATAAGCTGTTGATTGCTCAGTTTGGCGAGAAGCGCAGAATTCCGATGAACATCGCACATGTACCACCGCAGTTAATTAAGGCTTTCATCGCCGCAGAAGATGATCGGTTTTATAAACATAATGGTGTCGACTTCAAAGGCTTGCTGCGAGCGGTGAGTCAATTAGCCCTTACCGGCAAAAAGCGGCAAGGCGGCAGCACCATCACCATGCAAGTCGCCCGTAATTTCCTGCTGAGTAACGAAAAAACCTATTTAAGGAAGCTCAAGGAAATCATCCTCGCCCTCAAAATAGAGCGGCAATATTCCAAAGATCAGATTCTGGACCTCTATCTGAACAAAATTTATATGGGCCAGCGCGCCTATGGCGTAGCAGCTGCCGCACAAACCTATTACGGTACAGACATTTCCGCGCTGGCCCTACACCAATACGCAATGATTGCCGGTTTGCCCAAAGCGCCATCCATTTATAACCCGATCACAAATCCCCAGCGGGCCCTCGATCGGCGAAATTACGTGTTGCGTCGGATGATTGATTTAAATTACATAAGCCAAACCGATTACGAGATCGCGGTGCGAGCAGCCGATAACGCCGAGACCCAATCGATAAATGTCGAGCTCAAGGCGCCTTACATCGCGGAAATGGTTAGACAAGAAATCATGTCCAAATACGGCGAAACCGCCTATACCTTAGGTTTGAAAATTTACACCACCGCTCCCAGCCAATTGCAGTTAGCAGCAGAAGACGCTTTGCAAAAAACACTGCACGAATATGATGAACGTCACGGCTATCGGGGCTTGCCACATAAAAACACCCAGAAAACTAGCGTACAGCTAAACGACACTGCGATTGGAGACACTCGACAAGCTCTAGTAACGGGAGCAACCGACTCTGGGGTTACCGCGAAACTTTATGACAGCACGCAGATTTTTATAGCTTGGAAAAATATTGAATGGGCAAAACCGTACCCGGAAAAAAACATGGGCACAGCCAAGGCTTTTCTAAAACCGAACGACATCATCTGGGTAAGGGAATTACAAACAAACGAATGGGCATTAACGCAAGTCCCGGCTGCCGAGGCCGCTTTTGTGGCACTCAATCCTAACAATGGCGCGATTCTCGCGTTATGCGGCGGCTTTGATTTTTATCACAGCAAGTACAATCGAGCGACGCAATCCAAGCGTCAGCCAGGTTCTGGATTCAAGCCCATCGTTTATACGGCCGCGTTAGAAAAAGGCTTCACTGCCGCCAGCATTATCAACGACGCACCTATAGTCATAGAGGACCCCTCACAGGAGAATGATTGGCGCCCAGAAAACTATAGCCACCGATTTCTGGGACCGACATCACTGAGAACTGCGCTACGCGAATCCATCAATCTGGTATCCGTGCGCTTGCTGCAGGAAATTGGGGTACCCCAAGCCATTGATACAGCTCTCCGCTTTGGATTCGATAAAGAACAACTTCCCGGCACATTGTCTCTGGCTTTGGGTAGCGGCTACGCTTCTCCCTTGCGAATGGCCGCCGCTTATGCAGTTTTTGCCAATGGCGGATTTTCGGTAAAACCCTATCTCATCGAACGCATTGAAGATCACGAAGGCAACTTGTTATATCAGGCAAATCCTGCGCTAGCTTGTCCAGATTGCCCAGAACAGGACCCTCCTCCACATAACCAAGCGCCGCGCGCTATTTCAGCAAAAATCAATTTCCTGGCGAACAGCTTGCTCCGAGATGTCGTACAACGGGGCACGGCAACCCAAGCAAAACAATTGGGCCGCAACGACTTAGGCGGTAAAACGGGCACCACTAACGAACAAAGGGACGCCTGGTTTAACGGTTTCGCCACGGATATCGTGGCATCTGCCTGGATAGGCTTCGATAACTCAATACCCCTTGGCCATGGCGAGACTGGCGGCAAAACGGCCTTACCGATGTGGATTAAATTTATGAAATCGGTCGAACAAAACTTCCCGGAAAAGCCATTAACGCAGCCAAACGGTATCGTCCAAGCCTATATAAATCCGGCTGACGGGCTGTTACTGTCTAAGGAATCGCGGGGAGGTATTTGGGAGTATTTCAGTGAAGAAACCGTGCCGACTGCGACATCCGCACCAAAAGCTGAAGAGCCCGCAGAGGATGAGTTTTTTGCGGAAGAAGAATTATTTTAAAACCGGCTTATAGCAAGAAGGAATCTGGCCGCCCTTGATCGACGGACGACCAATCCCTCTCGAAAATTCTTTATTTACCGAATTTTTTGCGGAATTTATCAACACGACCCGATGTATCGACGACGCGTTGCTTACCAGTGTAAAACGGATGGCAAGAAGAACACACCTCAATGTGCAAATCAGAAGCCAGCACAGAACCGGTTTGAAAAGTATTGCCGCACCCGCAAGTTACGGTAATTTGTTTATATTCTGGATGTATTTCTGGTTTCATAGCGCTCACATACCCGTTCCGGGCTACATACTTAATAGAGAACTGCTTATGATACGATCTCGAATGGTAATCTGCAACACAAAACGACTTTAACTGTTAAATCATTGAACAGTTTCATCGTCATCGCTCACAGTCCTCATCAACAATACAACCAGAGCTACTGCCGGCAAGCCAATCAGTGCTGAATAGTTAAAAAACGTGTAATAGCCATAATTTGCCACCACTTCGCCGGAAAAACTGCCTATAAGTTTGGCTGGCAATGTCATCAGCGAACTAAACAGGGCGTACTGAGTAGCCGTGTAAGCGGAATTGGTGAGACTGGATAGATAGGCGATGAATGCGGCAGTGGCAATGCCACCGCTAAGATTGTCCGCACTAATCACCCCGGCAAGTAATCGCATATCCGGCTCAACTTTCGCCAAGGCCGCAAATAATAAATTAGTGGCCGCCACGATAATCGCGCCGAACAGGAGCGGTCGCATGATACCGAAGCGAACCACCAAAACGCCACCGAGCGATGTACCTATAATTGTCATGAAAAAGCCAAACACTTTAGTCACATCTGCGATGTCTTTCTTACTAAACCCTAATTCCAAATAAAATGGATTGGCCATCACCCCCATGGCAATGTCGCTGATCTTATAGACCGCGATCAATGCCAGTATCATCGAACCAGCCTTACCATTGCGCTGAAAAAACTCCGCGAATGGACTGACGACCGCATCTGAAAACCAACGCAATATCCTAAACATTAAATTCGACGAACGCCCCAGACCCAAAGCCGACTCGATTTTCGCTTCGAACTGTAGCGTCCGAATACCGACCTTGATCTTTGGCTCGGCAATCAACAATGTAGCCAGAACACCGACCAGCATCGCCACCGCCATGGCCTGATAGGCCATCTGCCAGGTTTGATATTCAGCGATGTAAAATACACCTGCGCCAGCAACCAACAAGGACAACCGGTAACCGAAAACATACATAGCAGCCATTGCTCCCTGAAACTCTGGAGCGACTATCTCAATCCGATAGGCGTCAATCGCTACATCTTGGGTTGCGGAGCAAAATGCCACCCAAATCGCTAACCAAGCCAATTGGTGCAATTGCGTTACCGGATTCAAACAACTCATTCCAAGCAGTCCCAAGCCGATTCCAAACTGCGCAAATAACATCCAACTGCGGCGCTTGCCGAAAAGAGCATGCAAAAGGGGGAGCGGTAACCTGTCGACAACAGGCGCCCACAACACTTTTACTGAATAGGCGGCGCCCACCAAGCTAAAGTAGCCAATAACTGACAAAGAGACATGTTCGTCAGCCAGCCAGGCCGACAAGGTCGAGGAAACGAGGGAGAAAGGGAGTCCGGCGGAAAAACCGAGAAAAATCATACTCAGCACCGGGCGCCGACAATAGATAGAGAAAGCGCTACGCCAACTATTTAAAGTTTTTGTCACGCGCTTTCCCTGGCTTTATTGCAGTATTATCGATAGTTACGAATCAACCGTTGATCAGATAATGCGTCAGGATACTCGCCGCATAACCTGCCGCGATCACTGGCGTCCATTTCAAATGGCTGAAGAACGTGTACTTGTGATTGGACTGACCCATCAAAGCCACACCAGCTGCTGAGCCCACCGAAAACAATGAGCCACCTACACCTGCAGTCAGCGTCACCAACAACCATTGGTACAAGTCCATATCCAAATTCATGTTCAATACCGCGAACATAACCGGAATATTGTCCACTACCGCGGAAATAATACCGACCAAAATGTTGGCAGTGGTTTGACCCAAGCCGTCATACATCGCACCGGACAACAACTCCAAGTAACCGATATAGCCCAAGCCACCTACCGCGAACACCACGCCGAAGAAAAATAACAAGGTATCCCATTCAGCTTCTTTTACCCGATCAAATATATCGACGCGGGAGCCGTCCTCTGCAGGAAAGCGAACTTTCAAGTAGTAGCTGAACAACATCAATATAGACAAACCAAACATCATACCCATGAACGGCGGCAAATGTAGCAACTGCTTAAAGCTTACCGCCAAACCGATGGTGACGCCGAATAAGCCGCAAACTACCCAGCCGCCGGGTTTCAATTCTACGGCCGCTTCATTTGTTGCCATAGGCTGCCCATCGGGAACCGCTTGCGCCATAAAAAAAGCAGGCACTATAAAGTTCACAACTGAAGGCACGAAAAGCCTGAAGAAATCGAAGAATTCCGCGTAACCCGCTTGCCAGACCATCAACGTAGTGATATCTCCGAAGGGACAAAACGCTCCGCCAGCATTAGCCGCGATTACTAAGTTAACAAAGCCGACAGCTACAAATTTTTCATTGTCAGCGCCAACCGCCATCACCACCGCGCCCACCAATAATGCGGACGTCAGGTTGTCCGCAACCGCTGACAGAAAAAATGTAATGATACCGGTGATCCAAAATAACTGTTTGTAGCCAAACTGCTTTCTAATCAACCAAGAACGCAAGGCTTCAAACACGTTACGCTCGGCCATGGAGTTGATATAGGTCATCGCTACCAACAAAAACAACATCAACTCAGCATATTCTTTTAAGTCATGTTCGAAAGCCTTATGGAGTTCTTCACCAGAAACACCGGCTTCCTGAGCCAATATCGCCACATGCCCCCAAATCACAGCGGCAGCGAAAATTACAGGCTTGGATTTACGCAAGTGCGTAAATTCTTCGGCCATCACGAAACCATAGACCACCAAAAAGATCAGAACGGTGTAAATACCCCGCTCAGTTCCGGTTAGACCCAGGTTATGGAACTCTTCAGCCATGGCGATTTCCGGCAAAAACAGCAAACCGGCCAAAATTAACAGTAAGCGTAACAAGATAGCCCCCTTTATCCTCTATGTTTTAGTCATTATTGAAAGCGGAAAAAACTAACCGAGCATGTTATCACCATACAATATTCTTTGTCATTTAATGCCGGCCAGTATATTATTCAGATACCTAGCAAAATAGTATGTAAACCGAGCATCGCCTTTAAATGTATCAATATAACCAACAAGATCAAACGCTTATAGAAGAGCGTGTTAACGAGTTTCGCGGACAAACGCAACGTTTTTTGAACGGAGAACTCGGCCCCGACCAATTCAGGGCCTTGCGACTAATGAACGGTTTGTACGTGCAAACTCATGCACCCATGCTCCGTGTCGCAGTCCCCTATGGACTAATTTCTTCCAAACAATTACGTAAACTGGCATCAGTAGCCCGCGATTACGATCACGGTTACTGCCACTTCACAACACGTCAAAACGTGCAGTACAACTGGCCGGAACTTGGCCGCGTGCCCGACTTGCTTGCCGAATTGGCGACCGTGCAGATGCATGCGATCCAAACCAGCGGCAATTGCCTGAGAAATACCACTTCGGACCCTTTGGCAGGCATTTGCAAAGACGAAATCGAAGATCCGCGTCCGTATTGCGAGATCATTCGACAATGGACCACATTGCATCCTGAATTTGCCTTTTTACCGCGTAAATTCAAGATCGCCGTTAGCGGCGCCACCCATGATCGCGCAGCGGTGCAATTCCATGACATAGGCATCTATCTCGTTCAAAATGAAGCGGGCGAAATCGGCTTTAGAGTTCTGGCTGGCGGCGGCTTGGGCAGAACGCCCATCATTGGCCAAACCGTTAGACCGTTCCTAGAAAAGCAACATCTATTGTCCTATTTGGAAGCGATTTTGCGGGTGTATAACCTATTCGGCAGACGCGATAATAAATACAAAGCGCGCATCAAGATTCTGGTCAAGGAAACCGGTCTAGAGAATTTCACCAGCCTGGTTGAAGAAGAGTGGCTGCGCATTAAAGATGAGATGCCGCTGAGCAAAGAACATATCGAAGAGATGAAAGCGCAGTTTGCACCGCCGCCTTATGACCTCACCGCTGTAAATGATAAATCCTTCGACGCGCATTTATCCGCTGACACCGCTTTTGCAAAATGGATCAAATACAATACAGTCGAGCACAAAGTCGCCGGCTATCGCGGCGTTTACTTATCGTTGAAAGCACCTGATTCGCCGCCCGGCGACACGACAGACAAGCAACTGGAAGCAGTAGCTGATTTAGCGGATCGATATAGCTTCGGCGAGATCAGAACTACTCATCGGCAAAATTTAGTCCTGGCCGATGTGCAACAAGCTGACCTGTTTACAGTCTGGCAACAACTCGACGCAATCAAATTAGCCACCCCCAATATCGGCACAGTCACCGACATGATTTGTTGCCCGGGCCTGGATTTTTGTTCACTTGCCAATGCCGGATCGATCGGCGTTGCCAAGGAAATAAATGAAGCGCTGGATGATCTGGATTACATCCACGACATTGGCGACATAAAAATTAACATGTCAGGCTGCATGAACGGCTGCGCGCACCAAAGCGTGGGCCACATCGGCATTCTCGGCGTCGACAAGCATGGCGAGGAATGGTACCAAATCACCTTGGGCGGATCATCGGAAAACGAAGCCGCGATAGGCGAGCGTCTTGGACCTTCGGTTCCGAAAGATCAAATTACGCCAACCATCACTACAATATTAGACGTCTACGTCAAGCAGCGCATGGAAGACGAAACCTTCTTAGAGACTGTCAAGCGCGTTGGCCTAGAACCATTTAAAGAAAGAGTTTATGCAAATCATTAAAGATCGAGAATTGGTAGAAAATACCTGGAGTTTTATTGGCGACGACAGCCCGTTACCAGAATCCGGCGACATCACCGTTACATTGCTCCGCTGGCTGGCGGATAAAGAACAACTACTCAAGCGCTCTGGTAAAAACGGGGTGCGTCTTAAGCCTGCCGACCAAATTGCGCCGCTTGCTGACGATCTGAGCACAATAAGCCTGATAGAACTTGATTTTCCGATATTCGGTGACGGTCGACTTTTTTCGCAAGCTCGATTATTGCGGAGCCGCGACGGTTATAAAGGAGAAATTAGAGCTGTTGGTGATTATCTGCCTGACCAAGTGTTTTATTTGGCGCGAGTGGGTGTCAATGCGTTTCAGTTTGCTGAGCAAAACCAGATTGAGGAAGCGCTCGCCGCCATGAACAATTTCTCGGTTCGGTATCAAGCATCGACAAACTGAGCCAGAACTAGCATTTTGTTAAGCGCTTAGCCTAAATACTAAAAAGCCCGCTTGACGCATCGTCAAGCGGGCTTTTATTTGCTTAGAAATTACATCTTACCGCTGGCTTTCATGATGCTAATGCCTTTTAGCAAATTCAAAGCTTCATGCAAAGGATAGTCACGAATCTCAGCGTCCGGCTGATCTGCGGTTTCACCATCTTTCTCAGCAGGATCTTTCGAATCCACTTTTTCTTCATCATTCGCTTTCTTATCTTTGGCATTACCATTGGTTAAATGGTGAGATAAGTCCGCTTCCTTGACCGATTCTATCTTAGCTTTTTCCAAAGCTTCCAGCTTGACCCGAGCCAGGCTAACATCGGGCTCTATGCCCTCAGCCTGAATTGAGCGCCCGGATGGCGTGAAGTAACGGGCAGTGGTCAGTTTTACTGCCGCACCATTGCTCGTTGGCAATATCGTTTGTACTGAGCCCTTTCCAAAAGATTTCTCGCCCATGATAATGGCGCGCTTGTGATCCTGAAGAGCCCCCGCCACGATTTCCGATGCAGAAGCCGAACCGCCATTAATTAACACCACAATCGGCGCACCATTGATCACATCATCAGGCGTAGCACTGAATCGCATTTCAGAATTTTTGATCCTGCCCTCGGTATATACAATCAAACCGGACTCGATAAACGCATCACTGACATCGACAGCTGCATTCAACACACCACCGGGATTATTCCTTAAATCCAACACCACACCCTTTAAAGGCCCCTCATTTTCTTTTTTCAACTCTTCAACAGCATCAAGCAATCCTTGGCCTGTGCCGGATTGGAAGCTGCTGATCCGCAAGTAGCCATAATTCTTTTCCAACAATTTGTTTTTAACGCTTTTCACCTTGATGATGTCGCGGGTTAAGGTAAATTTCAGCGGCGCTTCTTCACCTTCACGAACTACGGTCAAGACAATGTCGGTGCCCGGCTCGCCGCGCATAACCTTAACAGCATCAGCCAACGTCATACCTTTGACTGGCTTGTCGTCAAGACGCACTATCAAGTCTCCGGCCTTAATACCAGCTCTCTGCGCAGGCGTATCGTCAATCGGCGATACCACTTTTACGAAGCCGTTTTCCATGCCCACTTCAATTCCCAAACCGCCGAACTGACCGGTCGTTCCTTCTTGCAATTCCTTATACTCTTCGCTGGCCAGATAAGCAGAATGCGGATCCAAACCAGTCAACATGCCACGAATCGCATCCTCCAACAGCTTTTTATCCGATACAGGTTCGACATAATCCTGCTTGATGCGACCAAAAATTTCGGTGAAGGTGCGCAGTTCATCGAATGGCAAAGCTTGTAAATCGTCAGCCTTTGTCGAAACTGGCGGTTCCTTTTCGGCCAAGACGCTACTGCACAGACTTAACGTCGCGCCCAAAATAAAACCTATCAATAGAATCAAAATATTTCTGTTTTTTAGCATGTGTTTTAAAACTCCAACAACCTGTTCCTGTAAATTATTAACCCTTGGCCGGCTTACGGCACCATTGCTCGGGATCAATGGGCCGACCTTTTTTCCTGATGCCGAAGTACAACGCCGCATCCGCACGCCCGCCGCTGCGACCCACCGCAGCCAATGCCTCACCGGCCTTAACATGCTCGCCCACATTTTTACGCAAACTTTGGTTGAATGCGTACAAACTCATGTAACCCTTACCATGATCGACAATTATCATCAAACCATAACCCCGCAACCAATCGGCATAAACGACTCTCCCAGCCGTCACAGCATGCACATCCGCGCCCTCGCGGGCACTAATGACCACGCCATCCCAGGTTGTTTCGTAACGACGACTGCCGAAACGATCAGTGATCGCACCTTGCACCGGCCAGGGTAGCTTGCCTTGTAACTCGGCAAAAGAAAGGCCCGCTGATTCACGAATCGGATTCGCTTCGGACTTTTTAGGAGGCTCCGGCTGCTCGGCAGCTTTTTCGCGCTTCTGGGGCACGTGCTCCGATTCAACCGAAGATTCATGGACTTCATTATCATCAGTTTTCTGCAATGATGCTACCAAGGCATGCAATTTTTTCTCGTCATGCTTCAAGCCAGCCAGCTGAACGCTTTTCAATGCATAGTCTTGCTGAATGCTGGCAAGCAACAATTCTCGCTGCATTTTCAGCGTCAGCATCGCGTCGGTTTCTTGTTGTTTCTTGCTGAGGGACACTTGCAGTAGCTGCGTCTCCGTATCTTTTTGCGACTCCAGCTGTCGTAAAAGTTTGAAGGCTTCAGTCATGTCGTTAAGCTTTTGCAAGCGCGCTTTACTGATATAGTCGTAGTAAACCAACATGCGGCTTGATACCGCAGGATTGTGCTGATTAAGAATAACCTTCAAGCCTTCCTTGTCGCCGCCCATCGCATAAACCGATTTAATGAGTCCCTCCAGCTCCTTCTCCTGTCCACGCATGTCTTTTTGGGCAGCAGCGCTCTTATTACGAACGTCTTGAAGTGCCTGCTCTTGCCGCTTGATTTCGGCTTTGATGGCTCGCAAGCTATTCGCCAGGTCGCCGTATTGCCGCTCCAATTTTTGTAACTGCTCTAGTAACCGAGACTTTTCAACTCCCAGGTTTTTAACGACATCGCCTACTTGTTGAATTTGCGTTTGCACCTCTACTAAGCTGCTGACGTTTGCCGAAACTGCCTTAGAAGACAAGCCCCCCCATCCGATTGCAGTAAAAATGAGCAAAAAATAACTACCAATGCGCATCGGCTAGTAAACCAACAACGACCGACCAATTATTTCCACCAGGAACATCCGTAACGGTTTTGACAGGCTGACCATTTATTACAGACTCCGAACATTAGTGTTTTAGGTGGTAAAGAAGTTAAAATTTGATTTTATTAAAAGTTAGCAGGCACGCGCTGCACCGCTATATTTTTCCAGAGCCTGTAGCCGAGGGTATTGAACAATAAAGCCCACTCTGTTAGATTTGCTAACCTTTTATTGCGTCAGTGCAAGCACTTAAAACCACTTGCACCATAGCGACATTATACCAGCACACGGATGTCGTCATAGTTCGAAAAGCGCCATTTTTCACTCACTGTTCTTAACTGTTGCCAAGATCATCGTTATTAAATGGAAGAAAAAAACGATACCATCCTCTACGACGACGCCGATATTAATCGGGCAGCGCGCTGTTTGAAAGCGATGTCGCACCCCTTGCGCCTAAAGATTCTGTGCGTACTAGGTAATAACTCAATCAGCGTACAAGACATCGTCGAGCAAGTGGGCACAAGTCAAAGTAATATTTCTCAGCATCTGGCAATACTGCGAGACAAGGGGATTCTCGACTACAAAAAAGAAGCGAATCGGGTTTATTACTTTATCGACGATGAGCGTGTCATTCACCTCATCCAAATGATGCGCAGCGTTTTTTGCGGCACGTAAACAGCATTCCATAACTACTAAAATAAACCAACGAGATGGACCAATATATAGAATTTGCCACCAATCACTACTTACTAGCATTTTCGCTGGTATGCGTAATTTTCTTGCTAATCCAGGATTTGCTCGCCAACTCTTTCAATAAGTACGAAAGCATTTCTCCGTTGATCGCCGTCACCAAAATGAACAGCGACGACGTCGTTGTACTTGATGTCCGCGAACCCAACGAATTCGCCAAAAGCCACATCGAAAATGCGATCAACATGCCCTTAAGCAAAGTAGAAGAACAAGTTGGCTCTCTGGAAAAGCACAAAAATCATCCGCTGATCGTTACCTGCCAGACCGGCGCCCGCTCAGCAGCCGCATGCAAAACGCTAACTAAAGCCGGATTTGAGAATGTATTTAACATGACTGGCGGCATGCAATCCTGGGAAGACAACAAACTCCCCATCAAAGTCAGCAGTAAAAACTAATTCCTAATCAATCAACCCCTACAGTTAACATCATGGCCGAAATCAACGCATCCAGCGAAAAACAGTTCGCAATTCAGAAGATATATACCAAAGATATTTCTTTTGAAACACCCAATGCCCCAAAGATATTCACCCAAAAATGGGAGCCCGCATTGGACCTTAATCTCGGCACACATGTGCAACCTATCGAAAACTCGATGTATGAAGTATCTCTGACACTAACCGTCACCGTAAAGATAGCCGAGAGCACAGCGTATCTGGTTGAGGTCAATCAGTCCGGGATTTTTTCGATTGCCGGTTTCAGCGAACAAGAGATGGGACCGATGCTAGGTAGCTTTTGTCCCAATGTCCTTTTCCCCTATGCCAGAGAAGTAATTTCAGACCTTGTCAATAAAGGCGGCTTTCCGCAGTTAATTTTGGCGCCTGTTAATTTCGACGCGCTATATATGCAGCACTTGCAACAAGCACAAGCTCAACAGGAACCTGAAGCGAAAACGCTGAATTAAGCTGGATGCCATCATCAATCAGTATTCTTGGCGCCGGCTCATGGGGAACCGCTTTAGCGGTGCAGGCAGCCAGAAATGGCTGCGACACCCTGTTATGGGGCCATAATCCCAATCACATTGCCGCACTAAAGCAAACCGGCGAGAATTGCCGCTATTTACCAGGCGTCCAATTTCCCAAAAACCTGCAATTCACCGACAAAATTGGGGAAGCAGTGGCTTTCAGCCCGGTATTGCTTATTTCAGTCCCCAGCCACGCCTTCAGAGATACTTTGGCGCAAATCAGGCCAATGCTCAGCGAGAGCTCTAGAATTGCTTGGGCAACTAAGGGTTTCGATTGCCAAGACGGCGCCTTGTTAAGCGAGGTGGCGGCGCAAGTTCTGGGCGCAAATATCCAAAGCGCCGCGTTGTCCGGCCCAACGTTTGCCCAAGAAGTCGCCGCAGATCTGCCGACTGCGCTTACCATAGCATCCACCTCGGAAATTTTCGCGGCCCAACTCTGCGAAAGACTCCACAACCAACGCTTTAGGATCTACACCAGCAACGATATTATCGGCGTACAGGTTGGCGGGGCATGTAAAAATGTCCTAGCAATCGCTGCAGGCATAGCTGACGGCTTGGGCTTTGGTGCCAATACTCGTGCAGCACTGATCACGCGCGGCCTGACCGAAATCATGCGACTCGGTATTAAGCTTGGCGGACAAGCAGACACTTTCATGGGGTTAGCCGGACTAGGCGACCTAATTTTGACTTGCACCGATAATCAGTCTAGAAACCGCCGTTTTGGCTTGGCATTAGGCCAAGGTAAAGACCAAAAACACGCCTTAACCGAAATCAATCAGGAAGTCGAAGGCGTATCGGCAGCCCGAGAGGCATACCGGCTTTCTCAGAAATATGGCGTTGAAATGCCTATTACCGAACAAGTTTACAAGGTCTTGTTCGAACATCTCCCCCCCAAACAAGCCGTCCAAAATCTGCTGACGCGGGATCAAAAGCCAGAAAGCCAGTAGGTTTTGCCTTAAATACTGAGCAAGCCTTATCCAAGTCGCTCTATAGCCACCATCCATAATCAACCGCTTCTCAGGCTTTCGCCAAGCAAAGCAGGCTCAAGAGCACACCGTCCTCTTTGCTTACTACAGCAAATCGCTTTCAAAAAGTGCGAATTAGCCCTTAATAACTGCAATCAACATCAAGAACCACCATTAACTTTTTGATAAAAATCATATTTAACCAAAACATTCACCTCTACCGCTCAACATACCTCAACTCTGCGTAAGTCCTTGTAGAAAAAGAAAGAATTTAATCCAAATGCCTCTTGACTAAGCACCTTTTGAAAACTATAGTGGTGCAGAAATGATGTAAAGTGGTTAGAAATGGATTTTTTTGGAAATTTTGAGGTTCATCTTGTTTCGAGGCATTAGTTCAATCAGTTTGGACGCGAAAGGGCGCATTGCGATTCCTACCCGTTATCGGGAGGAGTTACAGGAATCCTGCGACCGCCAAATGGTTGTGACTGTTGCGGTCGACGACAAATGCGTTGGCGAACCCGGCTGCCTGTGGTTATACCCCTTACCTGAATGGGAAAAGCTTGAACAGACCATCAGTAAGTTGCCAACTCTAAACAAAATGGCCGGCAAACTGCGGCGTTTTGTGATCGGCAATGCCTCGGAATGCGAAATGGATAGCCAAGGCCGCCTGCTGCTACCGGAAACTCTCAGGGCATTTTCCGGCATGGAAAAACACATCATGCTGGTTGGTCAGTTGAATAAATTTGAAATATGGAACGAAGCCGCCTGGAAGGCCAAAGAACAAGAATGGATGGATGGCAACGACACCGAGGGCCTTGAAGAACTTGGCTCACTGTCGTTTTGACGGAGATGCCCGCCCATCAGACGGTTTTATACAAAGAGGCCTTAGAGCAGCTAAACATAAAACCGGGAGGTATTTATCTGGACTGCACTTTCGGACGCGGCGGACATAGCAGCGGCATTCTGAAATTACTGAGTAACGCCGGCAGATTGCTGGCGCTTGATCGGGACATGGATGCCATCGCTAGCGACGATGCCAAGCGCCTAATGGAAGACAGTCGCTTTAGCTTGCATCACGCCAGCTTTGCTGAATTAAGCGCCATTGTCGAGCAGCACGGCTATATCGGCAAAGTCGACGGCATTTTGCTGGATTTAGGGGTGTCGTCCCCGCAGCTAGACAATGCGGAACGCGGTTTCAGTTTTTTGCGCGACGGCCCGTTGGATATGCGCATGGATAGCAATCACGGCCAGTCAGCCGCCGAATATTTGGCGCGAGTCGAGGAAAAAGACTTGGTTCGCGTACTGTTTGAGTATGGCGAAGAACGCTTTGCCAGACGAATTGCCAATGCCGTTGTTACCCAGCGCCAACAGCAACCGCTGCAGACTACAGTGCAGCTGGCAAAATTAATCGAAAACAGTGTGCCGTTTCGCGACAAACACAAACATCCTGCGACGCGCAGCTTTCAGGCAATCAGGATAGAGATCAACCAAGAGCTCGAACAGATTAAGAGCGGATTGAAACAGGCCATGGACGTATTGGCACCGGGCGGACGTTTGGTCGTGATCGCCTTCCACTCGTTGGAAGACCGTATAGTCAAACGTTTCATTCGCGACCAGGCCGGCCCAAAAACCAATCCAGGTAAGCTGCCGGTAAAAGAGCAGGACATCGAACAAGGCGAATTACGAAAAATAGGAAAGTCGATCCGGGCAAAACAACAGGAGTTGCAACAAAACCCGCGCTCACGTAGCGCGGTGATGCGAGTTGGGGAGAAGCGCTGATGGCAATTGCAAGAAATATCCTGCTGACATTACTAGTGGCGATGCTGATGATTTCGGGAATTGCTGTGATATACAGCAAATACCAATCGCGCCTGCTGTTTATCGACATCCAGAAGAAAGAAAAAGAACTCGACGATTACGAAGTGGAATGGGGTCGACTACAGCTCGAATTAACCACGCTCACCGAAGAGAACCGGGTTGAAATTGAAGCAAGAACTCGGCTGATGCTGACTCTGCCGGCCCAAGACAAAATAATCTACATAAAGCCGTAAATGCGAATTGCTACCGGCGCGGGAACCATACCGCACCACAACACAGATTTTGTAATCCGGCGCAGGTTGCTGCTATCGGTAATGCTGCTGGCTATGTTGGCTTTGGTAGGACGCGCGGTCTACCTGCAAATTCTCGATAAAGAATTCCTGCAGGACAAAGGCGATATGCAACATGTCGGAGTGGTCTCAGTATCGGCATATCGCGGGCAGATCAAAGATCGTAATGGCGAACCGCTGGCGATCAGCACCCCCGTACAGTCGATTTGGGTCAATCCGCGGCAATTGAAAGATGCGGAGCAGGACAAATTGACACCGATGGCGAAAATCCTCAGTTTCCCGGAAAAGGAACTGCGCTCGTTATTAAAAAAGGAAAAAAACGCCAACAAACGTTTCGTTTATTTGCGCAGACAGATCAACCCGGATATAGCCGAAAAGGTCAAAGCCCTTGAGATTACCGGTGTGTATTTCGAGCGGGAGTTTAAACGTTACTATCCAGCAGGCGCGGTATCAGGACATTTATTGGGTTTCACCAATATCGACGACATCGGCCAGGAAGGTATAGAGCACGGCTACGAGCACATTTTGCGCGGCCAACCCGGCAAGAAACGGGTGATCAAAGACGGCAAAGGCCAGATCATTAAGGATGTGGAAAACATCGAAGAAGCGATTCCCGGCCGCGACCTGGTTTTGACGATAGACGAACGTCTGCAATACCTGGCTTACCGGGAACTCCAGAACGCCATGATCCAAAACAAGGCGCATTCGGCATCGCTTGTCGTGCTGGATGCCAAAAACGGCGATGTATTGGCGACTGTCAGCCAACCGGCTTTCAATCCCAACAACCGCCGAGAGTTGAGCAGTAACCGTTATCGCAACCGCGCGATGGTTGATAGTTTCGAGCCCGGCTCGACAGTCAAACCCTTCGTGGTAGCGGCGGCGCTGGATGGTGGCTACATCAAGCCCAACGTGATGATAGAAACCCACGGCGTCTACCATCTGGGCCGCAACGTGGTTAAGGACGTACATAACTACGGCACAATGGACTTAACCCATGTACTGCAAAAATCCAGCAACATCGCCGTCACGCAAATCGCGATGTCTATGCCGCCGGAGTATTTTTGGGGCGTCTACAGCCGGCTGGGCTTCGGCACTTCTGCCGGGGTTGGTTTTCCCGGCGAAGCCAGTGGCTCGCTGCTGGACTATCAAGGTTGGCACGAATTCGATCAGGCGATTTTATCGTTCGGTTACGGGGTCTCCACCTCGATTTTACAATTAGCCAGAGCCTATACCGCTTTGGCGGACGACGGCATCATTCATTCCGTTGCCCTGCTCAAGCGCGACGAAGACCCCGATGCACAACGGATTTTCAAACCCGAGACCGCGCGTAAAGTCAGAGAGATGCTGGAGCACGTCATCAGCAAGGAAGGCACCGCATACCAGGCCAGGGTCGAAGGTTACCGGGTAGCGGGTAAAACCGGTACCGTGAAAAAAGCCGGAGCCGGCGGTTATAGCGAAGACAAATATTTATCGGTGTTCGTGGGCATGGCACCGGCCAGCAATCCGCGTTTCATTATCGCGATTGTGGTAGACGAGCCCACCGGCGGCCAATACTACGGTGGTCTGGTGGCGGCACCGGCATTCTCGAAAGTGATGGCCGGGGCGTTAAGGGTTTACGGTGTCGAGCCGGATGGCATGGACAACATGCATTTATTGTTGAGCAAACAATGAAACTGGCCGATTTGCTAAACGGAATGGTATTAAATCCAGTGGATATGGAGATTGGCGGTTTGTGCCTGGATAGCCGAAAAGTCCAGACGGGCGATGCATTTATCGCCTTAAACGGTTCGATCCAGCATGGGCTTGCTCATGCGGAACAAGCCATTGCCAACGGGGCCATAGCGATTCTTTATGACCCAAGCGGCGCGGACCGGCAAATAGTTGGCGCATTGAAGGTCATAACACTGGCAATTGCGGATTTGGCACAAAAATTGGGCGAGATCGCTGCCAGATTTTACGGCCACCCATCGCAAACAATCGATGTGATCGGCGTCACCGGCACCAACGGCAAGACCACCTGTAGCCAATTAATCGCGCAGGCTTTGCCGGCTTGCGGCGTGATAGGCACACTGGGCTGGGGCGATGTCGGCAACTTAGAGTCAACCGCCAATACCACACCGGACGCGTTAGCGGTGCAACAAATGCTTCGCACATTCGCATCACGCGGTAAGCGGAGTGTGGCGATGGAAGTGTCCTCGCACGGATTACACCAAGGCCGAGTAAATGGGGTGAGCTTTAAAGGTGCGATATTCACCAATTTAAGCCGCGACCATTTGGATTATCACGGCGGCATGGCGGAATACCTGCAAGCCAAACTAAGGCTGTTTACAACGCCGGGGCTGCAATTTGCGGTGATCAACCTCGATGATCCGAGCAGCGCCAAGGTCTTGCAAAGTCTGCCTGATACTGTGCAATGCTGGAGTTACAGCGCCAGCGGTCGGCACAGCGCTAAGGAATCCGTAAGCGCCGAACAGGTAAAACACAGCGCCGCCGGTATTGAATTCGACGTCGTCTGGCGCGAACAAAAATGCCGGGCAACGACATCGCTGGTAGGCGATTTCAATCTGGATAATGTGCTGGCCGTACTGTGTGTACTGCTGGCGACCGGCAGTCAATTCGACGCTGCTGTCGCTAAGTTAGCTGAACTACAGGCCATTAGTGGACGCATGGAAAAATTCGGCGGCAATGGCAAGCCCACTATTTTTGTTGATTACGCGCATAGCCCGGACGCGCTGGAAAAAGTGCTTAAAGCCGTGAAAGGCGCCAGCCAACTTAGAGTGGTATTTGGCTGCGGCGGTAACCGAGACAAAGGCAAGCGCCCTGAAATGGGCCGGATTGCCGAAACTTGGGCTGATCAGGTCATCGTCACCGACGACAACCCGCGCAACGAAGCCTCGACCGAAATTATTAAAGACATATTGAGCGGCTGCCAAAGCCAAAAGATAACCGTAATTTACGATAGAACCACGGCCATAAACACAGTGATACGACAAGCGGATTCAGAGGATTGCGTAGTTATAGCCGGCAAGGGCCACGAGAGCTATCAAGAGATCAATGGCGTAAAACAGCCTTTCAGTGATAGCCGCGTGGTCGAACAGGCATTAGCGTCGTGGAGTAAGCCATGAAACTACAACTTAGCGAGATCGCCCAAGCCGTTAACGGCAAATTGATCGGCGAAGACAGATTGATTCTATCTACGGGTATCGATACCCGCACCCTACCAGCAGGCGCCTTATACATTGCGATCAAAGGCAAACATTTCGACGGCCATAGCTTTATCGAGAATGCTGAACAAGCCGGCGCTGCAGCGCTACTCATTGAGCAAGCCGCACCTTCGGGATTACCGCAAATCATCGTCGCCGACACCCATTTGGCTTTGGCGGAACTGGCCGGATACTGGCGAAAGCGATTACCTGTCAAAGTAGCCGGTGTCACCGGCAGCAACGGCAAAACCACTGTCAAGGAAATGATTGCGGCGATTTTCGCCACCCAAGGCCCAACCCTATCGACCCAAGGCAATCTGAATAACGACATCGGCGTGCCACTGACACTCTTGAAGCTTGATGACTCTCATCGCTACGCAGTGATTGAAATGGGCGCCAACCACTTGGGCGAAATTGCCTACACCAGCCACTATGCGCAGGCTGAGGTCAGCGTTATTACCAATATCGGTGCCGCCCATATCGAAGGCTTCGGCAGCATCGAAGGTGTCGCCAAAACCAAGGGTGAAATCGTCGAAAGCCTCAATGAAAACGGGATCGCGGTTTTAAATCGCGACGACGCTTTTTACGACTTTTTAGCCAAGGTCGCCAGCAACCGTCGCATAGTCTCTTTCGGTTTTAACCCCGCTGCTGAGGTCACTGCATTAAATATCGAGTCGGTCCTAGAGCCACAAGGTTTTGCCACCTGTTTCGACTTAAAAACAGCGACAGACAGCTTACCGATAAAGCTGCATTTGGCCGGCGGCCATAATGTGAAAAACGCCTTAGCTGCGGCTGCGGTAGCTATGCAATTCGGGATAAGCCTGGCGCACATCAAACAAGCTCTGGAGCAGTTACAGCCGGTCACTGGGCGGATGCAACCTCTAGTGGGTCGCAAGGGCAATATCGTGATCGACGACACCTATAACGCCAACCCCAGTTCACTGAAAGCCGCATTGGACGTGCTGACTACTAGCGGAAACGAAGCTTGGCTGGCCCTCGGCGCCTTTGGCGAGCTGGGTCCGGATAGCCCGGCAATACACCGTGAAATGGGCGAATTAATCAAGGCAAAAGCGGTGAAACGGTTGTTCGCCACCGGTGCCTTGGCAAAACATACCGTAGAAGCCTTTGGCGATGGCGGTCAGTTTTTCGACAATCAGGAACAATTGATAGACACCCTGACCCAGGCCGTCACTGGGAAGGAAACACTATTGGTTAAAGGTTCGCGCGCTCAGAAAATGGAAAACGTAGTAGCGGCGATGGTCAATAATTTCAGAGCAGGCTAATGTTACTTTTACTCGCGGATTTTTTAAGCAATATCGACAGCGGCTTCCGGGTACTGCATTACCTGACTTTTCGCGCAATCCTGGGCGTACTGACCGCTCTGAGCATATCCTTGGTAATCGGCCCGGCGGTAATCGAAAAATTGACCCGCAAAAAAATCGGTCAAAGCGTACGCGACGACGGTCCGCAAAGCCATTTTTCCAAATCCGGCACACCAACGATGGGCGGCGCGATGATTTTGTTCGCCGTTGGCATTAGCACCCTACTCTGCGCCGATCTCAGTAATCGTTATATTTGGGTAGTGTTGTTGGTAACCTTGGCGCATGGCGTGATCGGCTTTATCGACGACTATAAAAAAGTACTGCTCGGCAATAGCGACGGCTTATCCGCCCGCGCCAAATACTTCTGGCAATCGGTGGTAGCGCTGGGTGCCGCCTTGTATTTGTACCACACCGCTCAAGTTGCCGCAGAAACCCAATTCATCGTGCCCTTCTTCAAAAATGTCACCTTGGACTTGGGCTGGGGTTATGTGGTGCTGACTTACTTTGTCATCGTCGGCTCCAGTAACGCCGTCAATCTTACCGATGGCCTGGACGGACTGGCTATCATGCCCACCGTAATGATTGCCGCCGCCTTGGCTATTTTTGCCTACCTATCGGGTCACGTAAATTTCTCGCAATACCTGGCTATCCCGCATATACCCAAAGCGGGAGAACTCGTGGTGTTTTGCGCGGCGCTGGTCGGCTCCGGGCTGGGCTTTTTGTGGTTTAACACCTATCCGGCCATGGTGTTCATGGGCGACGTGGGTGCGTTGGCATTGGGTGCCGCACTGGGCATCGTGGCAGTTCTGGTTAGGCAGGAAATCGTTTTGGTGATCATGGGCGGCATTTTTGTGATGGAAACCATCTCGGTGATTATCCAGGTCGCATCATTTAAAACCCGGAAAAAACGGGTGTTTTTGATGGCACCGATTCACCACCACTATGAATTAAAAGGTTGGCCGGAGCCTCGCATCATCGTGCGTTTCTGGATTATCTCGGTCATCCTGGTGCTGATCGGTCTGGCCACCTTGAAACTGAGATAAGTATGAATACCGCAAATCTTCTCCGCAATTTGGAAACTCACTTTAAGTTAAATCCAGATAGCGCTCGCTTATTAATCGTAGGCTTGGGTGCTACCGGATATTCGGCCGCACAATTTTTGCAAAAAACCCCGATCAAATTTGCGGTGATCGACAGTCGTAAGAGCCCGCCACTAATCGACAACTTGCGCGAGCAAATGCCCGACGTACCGGTGTTTTCCGGCGGTTTCGACCAATCCGCACTCGATGTCGCCACCCATTTACTGGTCAGCCCCGGGGTTTCTCTACACGAAGCAGCCATCCAAAAAGCCGTGCATGCGGGCGTCACCGTGCTTAGCGACATTGACCTATTCGCTTGCGCCACCGACAAACCGGTTATCGCGATTACCGGCTCCAACGGCAAGAGTACCGTTACCACCATGCTGGGCGACATGGCCAACGCTGCTGGCGTAAAGACCGCTATCGGCGGCAACCTCGGCACACCTGCGCTGGACTTGTTGCAACAGGACGCCGAGCTCTATGTTCTGGAACTGTCCAGCTTCCAGTTGGAGCGTACTCAAGCGTTGAACGCAAAAGTCGCCACAGTATTAAACGTCAGTCCAGACCACCTGGATCGACATGATGGTATGGCTGAGTACGCAGCGGAAAAGCAGCGCGTTTTCCGCGGAGACGGCGTGATGATTTTGAATGCCGACGACGCCATGGTGATGGCAATGCGCGACCCCAACCGACAAACCTTAACTTTTTCCACAAAGGCACAAGCCGATTTTTATTTGCGTCGCGGCGAGATCGATACTTTGATGCACGGTGAACAAGCTTTGATGGCAGCCGGTAAACTGCGCCTGGAAGGCACTCATAATATCGCCAACGCCCTAGCGGCCTTGGCTTTGGGCACCGCAGCCGGCCTGAGCGTCACCAAAATGTGCGATGCGCTTAGAAAATTTAAAGGCCTGCCGCATCGGATGCAAAAAGTTGCTGAAAAAGGCGGTATCAATTGGGTTAACGATTCCAAAGCCACCAACATTGGCGCGTGTATCGCTGCACTAAAAGGCTACGAGCATAAAGTGATATTGATTGCCGGCGGCGAGACCAAAGGCGCCGACATGAGCGAACTGGTCCCAGTCGTCACCGAAAAAACTAAAGCCGTAGTATTGATAGGCAAAGACGCACAATTGATCGCACAGGCTTTGAACAACTGCGTACCTATCCATTTCGCCGGGAACATGAAGGAAGCGGTAACCATAGCCGCCGGCCTCGCTAATATCGGTGACAGCGTACTTTTGTCGCCCGCCTGCGCCAGCCTGGATCAATACCGCAGCTATGTTGACCGCGGCAATAAGTTCGCTGAAGCCGTGATGAGTCTGCCCTTATGTTGAAGCCAACAACCAAGCAACGCGCGCAAAACCGCTTACACATCGACCCGGTATTGACGTTGGCGTGTTTGAGTCTGTTGGGTATAGGTTTCATGCTGGTCACTTCGTCCTCCTTGCATTTGGGCGTAAAAATGGCCGACGACATTTCGCACTATCCCTTCAAACAGTTGGTTCACATTGCATTTGGGTTGGGCTTTTCCGCGATCGTTTTGAACATACCGATGCAAAGCTGGGAAAGAATGGGCCAGACCTTGTTTATCGCCGGCCTGGCCTTGCTGCTGGTGGTATTGATCCCCGGGGTCGGTATCAAGGTCAACGGCAGTATTCGCTGGCTATCAATTCTCGGCTTGCGAATCCAGGTATCGGAAGTCGTTAAATTCATCTCAGTCATATACATGGCTGGATACGTCACCCGCCATTCAGACCATGTGCGCCGATCCGCATTCGGCTTGGTCAAGCCATTGATGTTGTTCTCCGTAGCTTGCGTACTATTGCTATTAGAGCCGGACTTCGGCTCGGCAGTGGTGATCCTAATCATCGCCATGGGCATGATGTTTTTGGGCGGCGCCCGCATCTCCCAGTTCATTATTTTGTTGGGTCTAGTGGCCGGCTTAGCGGCGATATTGGTAATCGAGTCCCCTTATCGTTTGGCGCGCGTGACCAGCTTCATGGACCCGTGGGCCGATGCCAGAGATACCGGCTTTCAGCTGACCCAGGCCTTGATTTCGTTCGGACGCGGCGAATTTTTCGGCGTTGGCTTGGGCAATGGCCTGCAAAAATTATTCTATCTACCGGAAGCGCATACCGACTTCCTGTTTTCAGTGTTGGGTGAAGAACTGGGGCTGCTCGGCGTGTTGCTGATTATCGGTCTGTTCGCCGCGCTGGTAGTCCGCGCCTTTGCCATCGGCGAACAAGCCGAGCAGGCAGGCCTGAAATTCTCGGCGTTGGCGGCATACGGCTTGGGCATCTGGTTTGGGTTTCAATCCTTCGTCAACATGGGTGTGAACATGGGCATGCTGCCCACCAAAGGTTTGACCCTACCGCTCATGAGTTACGGCGGCGGAAGTATGATCGTGATGTGCGGTGCCATAGCGGTATTGTTTCGGATTCACTACGAAGTGACCGAACACAATAAAAGCAATGTGAAAGGAAAACACGCATGAACCGACGCATAGTCATCATGGCGGGCGGCACTGGCGGACATGTGTTTCCAGCGCTTGCGGTTGCCCAAGAAATGCGGTCTCGCGGTTGGCAAGTGAGCTGGCTGGGCACTGAAAAAGGTCTGGAAAGCCGGGTCGTGCCTGCCAATCACATCGAGATCGACTGGCTGGCAGTGGCAGGCATGCGGGGCAAAGGCTTGTTCGCCAAGCTCGGTGCCGGTTTCAAATTGATTCAGGCCTGCTTACAAGCAAGGAAGATTTTAAACCAGCGCAAACCTAATGTGGTGTTAGGCATGGGCGGCTTTGTTGCGGGCCCTGGAGGCTTGATGGCCAAAATGTTAGGAATCCCGTTGGTTATTCACGAGCAAAACCGGGTACCCGGAACGACTAACCGTTTATTGGTGAAACTCGCCGCGCGCAAGACGCTGGAAGCATTTCCCGATAGCTTCGCCAAATCGGTACAAGCAATCTGCACCGGTAATCCTTTGAGAGATACATTCATCAGCCTGCCGGACAAAACGGAATGGCAGCCGCAAGCGGGTCGCAATTTAAGGATACTGGTACTGGGCGGCAGCCAAGGCGCCAAAGTGTTAAATGACACTGTGCCGGCGGCCTTGGCGGATATGCCCCAACTGGAGGTAAAACACCAAACCGGCAGCGCAATGCAAGCGGAAGTTGCCGAGCGTTACCGCAAATTGGGTCTAAATGCCGAAGCCTTGGCTTTTATCGACGATATGGCCGGTGCCTATCAATGGGCCGATTTGATCATTTGCCGAGCCGGTGCAATGACCGTCAGCGAAGTGGCGGCCTGCGGCTTGCCGGCAATTTTCGTACCCTTACTGCATGCCATCGACGACCACCAATCGGCTAACGCCAAATATTTAACCGAAGCCGGTGCAGCATTGTTGCTGCCACAACCCGAATTAAATGCGGACAATCTGCGCAAAACCATAGAACAAGCCATGACATCATTAACATCCATGAGCCAGGCCGCCAAAGCCAAGGCCAGACTCGCCGCCACCCAGGCTGTGGCCGATATTTGCGTTGCGGAGGCTGCCGTATGAACCGCCCAAATATAGATATCCAAGCGCTGGGCGACATCGACAAAATTCACTTTGTCGGGATCGGCGGGACCGGCATGAGCGGCATCGCCGAAGTGTTATCAAATTTGGGCTATACCGTGTCCGGCTCGGATATTAAAGGTTCTGCGGTTACTGATCGCCTGCAAGCCATGGGCGTCAAGGTCTATTTCGGCCATCACGCTAACAATGTCGTCGATGTCGATGTGGTCGTCACATCCACTGCAGTCGATAGAAGCAACCCAGAGATAGTCACCGCTTACGAGAACCGCATTCCAGTGATTCCACGCGCTGAAATGCTTGCCGAGCTGATGCGCTTTAGATTCGGCATCGCCGTAGCAGGCACTCACGGCAAGACCACCACCACCAGCCTGACCACCATGATGCTGGCCGAAGGCGGCCTGGACCCCACTTTTGTAATCGGCGGTCGCCTAAACAGCGCTGGCGCCAACGCCAAATTGGGCCTAGGTAAATATCTGGTTGCCGAAGCCGACGAAAGCGATGCCTCGTTTTTATATCTGCAACCGATGATGTCGATTGTCACCAACATCGATCAGGATCATATGGAAACCTATGGCGGCAGCTATAGCCGCTTGAAGGACACTTTCATCAAATTTCTGCACCAATTGCCTTTTTACGGACTGGCTGTTTTATGTAGCGACGACCCAGGCGTCTGTGCGATTTTGCCGATCATTTCCAAACCGGTGAAAACCTATGGTGTGAATGAAGATGCCGACGTGCGAGCGGTAGACATTAAGCAAGATGGTTTGCGCACCCACTTCACGGTGCTGCGCTGGGGCGGACAACCGCCGCTGCAAGTCACCCTGAATCTACCCGGCTGGCATAACATGCTGAACGCCTTAGCCGCCACGACCATTGCCACCGCATTGGGCGTGGACGATGCAGCAATAGTGAAAAGCTTGGCCGAATTCAAAGGCGTGGGTAGACGTTTCCAAATCAATGGGGATGTAGATTTCGACGGCGGCAAGCTGACGCTGGTCGATGATTACGGTCACCATCCCCGCGAACTGGCCGCCACATTGGAAGCCTTACGCCAAGCTTGGCCGACCCGCCGCAAGGTGGTGGTTTTTCAACCACATCGCTACACCCGCACTCGCGACCTATTCGAAGATTTCGTCGAAGTTTTATCCAGCGTCGATGTGTTGATTCTGCTGGATGTATATTCAGCCGGCGAAGCGCCGATTACCGGCGCAGACGGCAAAGCGCTGAGCCGCTCGATTAGGATACGCGGTCAGGTTGACCCGGTGTTCGTGCAAAATCGCGAGGACCTAGCCACCATCCTGGCCGGTATCGTCGAGAAAGACGATGTGGTATTGACTATGGGTGCCGGCAATGTCGGCCAGATCGCCGCCGAGTTGCCGCAACAATTGGCTGAGGCCCTAAAGTAATGGTCACTAGAGGCACTTTACTTAACAACGAGCCGCTGGCCAGATACACCAGCTGGCGCGTCGGCGGTCCGGCAGAGCACCTCTACATTCCGGAAAACAAGGCCGATCTTATCGAATTCATCGCCAGCCTACCCGCCGGCGAGCCGCTGTATTGGATGGGCTTGGGTAGTAACTTATTGGTGCGCGACGGCGGCATTCGCGGCACGGTAATCAACACCCGTGGCCGTCTGAAAGAAATGTATCTGACCGACTCGGAACGGGTTTACGTAGAAGCCGGCGTACCTTGCGCCCATGTTGCCCGTTTTTGTGCGGATTTAGGCCTAACCGGTGCCGAGTTTTTAGCCGGCATCCCCGGCACCATGGGCGGCGCATTGAAAATGAATGCCGGTGCCTTCGGCGGCGAAACGTGGAGCATTGTCGAGCGCGTAGAAATGATCAACCCGCGTGGCGAAGTGCTCGAAAGAGATCATCATGAATTCGAGGTGGCCTATCGCTCGGTGAAAGGTTTGGCGGACGAATGGTTCTTGTCTGCCCAGTTAAAACTGAACAAAGGTAATAGCGAAGCCAGCCAGCAACATATTAAAGCCTTGCTGGAAAAACGTAACGCCACGCAACCCACCAATAAACCGACATGCGGCTCAGTCTTTAAAAATCCGCCCGGCGATTACGCGGCACGCTTGATCGAAGCCAGCGGCCTAAAAGGTTTCTCCATCGGCGGCGCGGTCGTATCGGAAAAACACGCCAACTTCATCGAGAACCGCGGCAATGCCACTTCCGAAGACATAGAGCGCTTAATCGAGCACATTCAAACTCAAGTACAAATGCAATTCGGCATCAGCTTGCAAACTGAAGTCTGCCGAGTAGGTGATAAAGCATGAAACCCTTACGCATAAAAAATGCCGCCGATTTCGGCAAGGTTGCGGTCCTATTGGGCGGCTCAGCAGCCGAACGCGAAATCTCCTTAAACAGCGGTAACGCGGTGTATCAAGCCTTGAAAGCCCAAGGTGTTGACGCGGTCGCGATAGACGTGACCGCCAGCCCAATCGCGGCATTATCTGGCGTCCGAGTCGATAGAGTATTCAACGTCATCCACGGTCGCGGTGGAGAAGACGGGGTGTTGCAGGCGGTCTTAAACGTAATGGGCTTACCTTATACCGGCTCCGGCGTGCTGGCTTCAGCATTGAGCATGGATAAATTGCGCACCAAGCTGTGCTGGCAAGGTTTAGGCCTGCGTACGCCGCTCTGGTTTGTATTAAAAAGCGCAGCGGACATTGACTCATGCATCGCCAAACTGGGTTTTCCGGTGATCGTCAAACCGGCGCAAGAAGGTTCTAGCATTGGCATGAGTAAAGCCACCAACCGCGACGAATTAGTCAGCGCGTTAACATTGGCCAGCCAGTTTCGTTGCGATGTTTACGCCGAGCAATGGGTGCAAGGCCAAGAATATACCGTTGGCATATTGGACGGCGAAGCGCTACCGGCTATCCGTTTGGAAACGCCCAATACCTTTTACGATTTCGACGCCAAATATCGAGCAAATACCACGAAATACCACTGCCCTTGCGGCTTGAACGCAGAGCGTGAACAACAATTGCAAGCGTTAGCCGTGCAAGCCTGCAAAGGCTTGGATGTAAAAGGCTGGGCGCGCGTGGATGTATTTATCGATGCCAGCGACCAATCGCAATTAATTGAAGTCAACACCGTTCCAGGCATGACCGACCACAGCCTGGTGCCTATGGCAGCTAAGGCAATTGGCATTAGTTTTGAGGAATTGGTGTGGCGCATTTTGGAAACCAGCATGGCGGGTCAAGGTGCGTCAGTTTAGGTTCATCTTGGTTTCCGCACTGCTGATTGGCGGCGCTTGGTGGACGTGGCAGCAGTTCGGTGCCCGTGCACTGAGCAGCAAGCCGATACGCTACGTAAAGATTGAAGGCGCGTTCCAGTACACCAGCAAGGACAGGCTGAAAGAAGTATTGGCACCGCAAATGAAGCAGGGCTATTACCAGGCCGACATGGATGCCATTCACCACGCCATCAAGGCGTTGCCGCTGGTGGACAAAGTCGATGTAAAGCGGGTATGGCCGGATGCAGTGCATATAAAAATTTCAGAGCAAAAGCCGGTGGTGCGCTGGGGTAAGTCAGCGCTGTTGAACAAACAAGGCGATTTGCTGGTACCGGACAATATCGACGAATTCAAGAATTTGCCGCTGATTACCGGCCCGGACGGCCAGGAAAAGAAGCTGCTGGAGATTATGAAGGGTGTGTACATCGTCTTGAAGGATAAGTCGATGCAACTCGCCGAGTTTCACGTCAACGAACGACGGGCCTGGCGCCTCAAGTTAGCCAGCGGCATGGAAATGGAATTGGGCAGGAAAGCCCCGTTGGAAAACATGCAGCGCTTTTTAAGAACTATGGAGCTATTGGGTGAGGAACAGCTAGCCATGATAGCGAGCGTGGACATCCGTTACCCGAACGGCTTTGCGGTTACCTGGAAACCGGAAGTCACCAACATCGATTGGAAAGCAATCGTAGATAAAAACAAGAACCTGATTTAAACGCTTACCGAGCATAAACAATGGCCAAAAAGACAGATCGAAATTTATTAGTGGGGCTGGATATCGGCACGTCGAAAGTCGCCGCCATCGTCGGTGAATACCGAGGTGGCGACGAAATCGAGGTAATCGGCATCGGCACTGCACCCTCCAAGGGCCTGAAAAAAGGCATCGTAGTCAATTTGGAATCGACTGTGCACTCCATCCAACGTGCCATCGAGGAAGCCGAGCTTATGGCCGGTTGCCAGATTAAATCGGTATTTGCGGGGATTGCCGGTAGCCATATCAAAAGCCTGAACTCGCACGGCATCGTGGCCATTAAGGAAAAGGAAGTTACCCAGCACGATATCGATCGAGTGATTGATTCTGCGCGGGCGGTGGCAATTCCGGCCGATCAGAAAATCCTGCACATTTTGCCGCAGGAGTTTGTGATCGACCAACAGGAAGGCATCAAGGAGCCGATCGGCATGTCAGGTATTCGCCTGGAAGCCAAGGTACACATGGTCACCAGCAGCGTCAGCGCCGAACAAAACATCGTCAAATGCATCCGCAAATGCGGACTGGATGTGGACGACATCGTGCTGGAGCAACTGGCTTCGTGCGCGGCGGTATTGACCGACGACGAGAAGGACTTGGGCGTGTGTCTGATCGACATCGGTGGCGGCACCACCGATATAGCGATTTTCTCGGAAGGCGCCATCAAACATACGGCGGTGATACCCATCGCCGGCGATCAGGTGACTAACGATATTGCCGTGGCACTGCGAACACCAACCAAAAATGCCGAGGACATCAAGCGGCAATACGCATGTGCGTTAACGCAACTGGCTGATCCGCAGCAAACCATCGCGGTACCTAGCATAGGCGATCGCGAACCACGCAAAATTTCCGCGCAAAACTTGGCGGAAATCGTCGAGCCGCGTTACGAAGAATTAATGTTGTTGGTGCAAGCAGAGTTAAGAAGAAGTGGGTATGAAGACTTAATTGCCGCCGGCATGGTGATCACCGGTGGCAGTTCGCAAGTGAGGGGATTAGTCGAATTGGCAGAGGAAATTTTCCATATGCCGGTTCGCATGGGGGTGCCGTTGCATGTATCCGGGTTAACCGATGTGGCGGAAAACCCGATTTATTCGACCGCGGTGGGTTTGTTGCTGTATGGCAAGGATCATCACGGCCGGGCGTTAGGCATGAACGATGATAGCTCGGATCTGTTGTCAAAAATCAAAAGCTGGTTTCAAGGAAATTTTTAATTTTTTGTCTGGAGGGTGTGAAAATGAAATATGAATTATTGGATAGTAGCGGCACCGCAGTTATTAAAGTCATCGGCGTCGGTGGCGGTGGCGGCAATGCGGTCAATCACATGGTCGAAGATGGTATCGACGGCGTGCAATTTATTTGCGCGAACACCGATGCCCAAGCCCTGCGGGAAATGAGCGTAGAGTCCATCGTGCAACTGGGTGTAGAACTAACCAAAGGCCTGGGAGCAGGCACTCGTCCTGAAGTAGGCAGAGCAGCTGCCGAAGAAAATCGCGACCGCATCCGCGAAGTGATCGCTGGCGCAGATATGGTGTTTCTGACCGCCGGTATGGGTGGCGGTACCGGTACTGGTGCAATCGCGGTGTTTGCCGAAGTCGCCAAAGAACTGGGCGTATTGACTGTCGCCGTGGTATCCAAACCTTTTGATTTTGAAGGTGCCAAGAAAAAAGGCGTGGCCGATGCCGGTTTGCGCGAACTGGAAAAACTGGTCGACTCATTGATCATCATTCCAAACCAAAAATTGCTGCCAACATTGGGCAACAATAAATCGCTAGTAGAAGCGTTCCGCGCGGCGAATGACGTATTGCGCGACGCGGTGCAGGGCATTACCGAGCTAATTACTCACCCCGGCCTGATGAACGTCGACTTTGCCGACGTGAAAACCGTGATGTCCAATATGGGCAGCGCGATCATGGGTACCGGTGTTGCCAGCGGCGAAAACCGCGCGCGTTTGGCGGCTGAAAAAGCCATTGCCTGCCCGTTGTTGGATGACAACAATCTGCAAGGCGCGCGCGGCATTTTGGTGAACGTGACCTCCAACGGCGACTTGGGCTTGAACGAGTTCGACGAAATCGGCAGCATCATGCATGCTTTCGCTTCCGAAGACGCCGACATGAAAATCGGTATGGCGGTCAATCCAGCAATGGGCCAGGAAATTAAAGTCACCGTGGTCGCCACCGGTATGGGTGAAAAAGCCAAGCAGGCCGCTTCGCCAATCAGCTTGGTGAAAAAAGTCGCGGCCGGCGAGATCAATTACGATCAATTGGACAAACCGACTATCGTGCGTCAACAAAAACAGGAATCGGCGCGGGAATCTCGCTTTGGCGCTCAACCTAGAAACGATGTAGACCTGGACTATTTGGACGTTCCGGCTTTCCTGAGACGCCAAGCAGACTAAGAGTCTACTGCGGCAAGTCTATGAGGCAGCTGAGCCAAGTTCGGGGGGAGCTATCGCGTAATCTGTGATAGACTCCCCGGCTTTGTTTTACCTATTTTTCGGCATTTCATGATTAAACAGCGTACCCTGAAAAACACCATCAGAGCCACCGGCGTCGGTTTGCATACCGGCGACAAAGTCTATCTGACCTTGCACCCCTCCGAGCCCGATACTGGCATCCGTTTTCGCCGCGTGGATTTGGAAACGCCGGTGATGATAGCTGCGCGCCCTGAAAATGTCGGCGAAACCAAGCTATCCACGACTTTGGTCCGCGACGGCGTCAAGGTATCTACCGTCGAACATTTGCTCTCGGCTTTGGCCGGTTTGGGCATAGACAACGCCATTGTAGACGTCAGCGCCGCTGAAGTGCCTATCATGGACGGCAGTGCCGGCCCGTTTGTGTTTTTATTGCAATCGGCTGGCGTGGTGGAACAGGACGTACCCAAACAATATATCCGTATTAAGCGGGCAGTTCGCGTGGAAGACGGCGATAAGTGGGCCGCGTTCGAACCCTTCGAAGGTTTTAAAGTGACCTTTACCATCGATTTCGAACATCCGGCGTTTTCCGAACATCTGAAAACCGCAGTCATGGATTTCTCGTCGACTACCTTCGTCAAGGAAGTCAGCCGAGCTCGCACCTTCGGCTTTATGAAGGATATTGAATTTTTACGCGAGAACAATCTAGCGCTGGGCGGCAGCCTGGATAACGCCATCGTGGTAGACGACGATAAAGTTTTGAACGAAGACGGTCTGCGCTATGCTGACGAATTCGTGAAACACAAAATTCTCGACGCTATCGGCGACTTATATTTGCTCGGCTACAGCCTGATCGGCGAATACCAAGGCTTCAAATCGGGCCATGCCTTGAACAACAAATTGTTGCTAAGCCTAATGAACGACAAAGACGCTTGGGAAATGGTGACCTTCGAAACCGCCGAAGAAGCTCCGATTTCGTTTATGCATTCTGCGCAAACATCGGTGCGGGCGACGGGCTAATCCCGCAACAGGTATACCTTTTAAGGCTATTCCGTGGCCGATCAATATGATCGGCCACGATCCGGTCCAACCTCTCTTAATCTTCACGCAAGCGTCTCGCCAAAGTGGCACCCAAACGCGTAAACGCCGCTGCTAAAACATCCTGCTCGTCTGCAGACTTAAACTGTTGCGAAATCAAACCGACGTTTTCCACTGAAGGCAAACGGGGAGTGCGCGTTGGCCTAGTCGGCTCTGCTATCGGTGGGACGATACGCACTTGTAAACGGACGATATAAAGATGCCCCGCAGCATGCAACTTGTCCAAAATAGCCCGATTGAAAAACCGAATTTGCGATGCCCAATTGGCGGCATCACAGTACAAGCGCATCTGCGACCCGGTCGCAACGCAATGGACGGCGTGCTCGGCAATATCGGCAGGTAAGGCCAACCTCACAATCGACAGTAAAGCTTGTTGCGCGGTAATTTGCGCAAAACACAGATTAAGCTGCCTATTGTCAAAATCCAACGCGGTCTTGAACCCATTTTTGCGGTAACGAGTCATTCGAATCCCATTTGTCGGACACCCAATTTCGGGAATTCCAGTATTAGTCCTTGTGGGTCGTTTCTAAGTATCCGCCAACCTTGGTCTAATAAATGTTGCGCCGCCATCAATGATAAAGGCAAATTCTCAGGCTCTACACCGAATCGGCCAGGAAAGAATCCGGCGCGGATTGAGCGGTCTCTGGCTTGCTGTTTCACATCGTTTATCGCATCAAGCAACGTAACGTAGCCATCGCTGGCGGACATCAATGCTCGCATCTCGCCGCCGTCCGCCACATCCGTAATCGCTTCAATCTGCCGCACGCGCGCGCCACATTCAATACGAAACACATGCGCCCAGTTCGATACCAGATATGTATCGGCAGGGTTGCCACACAAGTAGGCTTCACCTGTTGTAAAGGCCTGCGCCAGCTTTGGGAAGTCGTTATCACTCTTGCGGAAGCTTTCCGAAAATAAGGCATAGTTGATATGAGAAAGCAGTAAAAAGGCAAAAATCAGCCCTTTGGTAAGCTTCCAGCCGCCACGAACACGAGCGCGGCCATGATTCGCCAATAGCACGAACAATCCAGCCAATAAAAAGGCGGAATATTGCAGAGTATGGCGAAGATTAATTAACTCCCCCCATTGGTAGCGGGTGCGCGCCGCAACGACCACACAGGAGCCGATCACAAGATAAATCGTTGAAATAGTGAAGGCCTTTTTGCCGGCAGTTGGTAAATTGGGCCAAAAAGTTTTATGAACCGCAAAAGCGACGACTACCAGTAAACCCAAAAAACCAAGTAAGCCCGGTAGCGACCATGCCACGAAGCGCGCACATTCGCTACAAGCGCTCCAGTCTTTCAGCAAAGCTTCGATATAAGTGCGTAAATTCTCGACAAAACCTACTGTGCTTGGCCCCATAAAGTACGGATTCGGCGAGCCAAACATCATTATATTTCTTAGCAAGAGCGGCGCTACAACCACGGTCATGCCGAACACAAAGCCACCAACCTGTAGCAAAACAGCCCGCCTTTCCCCCGCTGGACTGCTTAACCAGCAATAACATAAATACAAAATAATGGCGACCAACAATGCTAAATGGGCGTTTCTGATCGCATAAGCCACACCCGCAAGCAAACCAGCAAAGATAAAGACGGAGATAGACCGGCCATTAAGCGTCAAACCAATCACCGCCACAGCTAACCATAAACCGAATACATCGGTCAGCCCCATCAGTGAATGCTTCAGAACGCCAGGCGATAACGCAGCCAGTCCGGCCAATAGCAATGAAAGGATGGGGCCGATGCTATGACGAAAACTAAAAAACAATAACCACGGCAATGTGATAGCGGAAAAATGCGCCAAACCTATCGCCGCGTCTTTCACATCGCTACCAAAACTGGAAACAGCCGCCAGCACGACGGCAAAGCCGATGGGAAACAAGCGATTCTCGACCTGATCCTGATCGCCCGGCGCCAAGCCATAGGGGGTAATCAGCAAGCTGCCGGAATCGAGAAAATTTCTGGCTTGTTCGATATAGCTGGCACTATCCGGCGAAAACGGAAAACTCGGCGACCTGTAGTGGATATGCACCATCACCAATAGCGATATCGCCGACAGAATTAATAATTGATGTAGCAGCGCTCTTAGTTGCCAAGTCATACTTATTGGTTATCTCGTTAGACGATCAGGAATTAGCCACCAACCAAACGCCTTCGCAAATCAGCAAAATGCCCAAGACGCGGAAAGCAGTGACAGTCTCGCCAAGCAGCATGCCGATCAGCACGGTTAACGCAAACCCCAAGCCTACCAGGGGATAGGCTTTACTGACATCCCATGATGCCAACACCTTCAACCAGACCACGGCGCCGACACCGTATAAGGTAAAACCGGCAAACACAAACTTGTTGGTAAACACAATCCAGGGCAGACGTGGCGTCAGCGGCCCTGCCATAGCCTGCTTGACATCCAAACTGGACATACCGAGTTTCAACATGAATTGCGCGGCGACAGACAGTACGATGCTAAAAATGGCAATCAGTAGAATTTGCATGAGTTATCCCCAAGGTAAAAAATGAGCAGCAAGCGTGGCGAATAACATCAACAGAACTGTCATCCGGCTACCGGAGTCGCGAACCGCAAACACCAGCGGATCGTCATGCATTTCCCCGCGAGCGGTTTTTATCCACAACCGCGCCAACCAGTAAATCAAGCCTATCGCCACCAACCACAATAGTTGCGGATTTAAGTACCGCGCCTGTGTCTCTGCCGAGGTAATAAACAAACCAAACACCACCACGGCGCACAACGCGGAACTGACGCCTAAAGGCCACAGCACCACCAGATCCACTGCCCGGTAATCGCGGCCATGCGTGGTTTCTCGGCCTTTTTGTTGCAGAGCGACCAGTTCGGAACAACGTTTGACTAAAGCCAGACTGAAAAAGATAAACACCGAAAACGCCAACAACCAGGAACTGGTCGCTACCGCCGCCGCCACGGAGCCGGCAATAATCCTGAGCGTATACAGTAGCGACAACACCATGACATCGATCAAGACATAGGATTTCAACAGCCATGTATAGGTGGTAGTGACGAATAAATACAGCAGCAACATGCCCAAAAAGGTCTGCGACACGTTCAGCGCTAAAACCATGCCGGTCAATAACAGTACGCAAGCGCCTGCCAAGCCTCTCATAATGGGTAATTCGGCGCTGGCAAACGGTCGAAATTTCTTGCGCGGATGGTTGCGGTCGCTGTCCAGATCCCACAAATCGTTACCCATATACGTGGCGGAAGCGGCTAAGGAAAAGCCGAAAAAGCCCATTACAACAGTACCCAACTTATCGAAATCGTCAAACGAAAAGGCTGTTAACAGCGGTACGAATATCAACAGATTCTTCATCCATTGATGAACCCGCAACGCGCGCAACCACAAGCTGAATTGATTAATGCCGGCAGTAAACTCCTGTTCTATCGGAGTATTTGCCCGCACAGTTTTAGCGATGGACTTTGAGGTGTTGACCAGTATCGCCGCCTGCGCGGCCTGCCAAATCGGCAAATCGGCTTTGCTGTCGCCGGCATAGACAAAGTTAGGCCCCACGGTCTGGCGGATAGCCTCCAGCTTGTTGACGCCTTTTAGGTTATGGTTTTCATCGCTGCCCAGCACCTTATCGAACAAATCCAAATGCTTGGCAACAGCATCCGCGATATCGGTATGCGCCGCGGTAGCCAGCACCAACTCTCGGCCACGGCGTTTTTCCGCACGCAAATACTCAAGCAAATCGGTTCTATAGGGCAAACTCTCGGCATCAAGTGACGATGCTTGTGCCACGCGATCTTTAAAAACCGCCCGCCCCCTTCAACAACCAAATCGGCAATTTAAATACCACAAGCGGCTGCCGTTTACAGACCTGCAATACTGATTCGACCAAGGTATCGGTGGGCGTCAGGGTGCCATCTAAATCAACGACAAGCGCGGCTAGCGAAGTTTCTGTCATGTTCTCTTTCTGGAAGTCAATTGATGCAGCGCTGAAAAATCAAAAATGCCCTAACCGGCGAACGCATTGTAATGTAACAGCAATTCCGCAATCTACGTATAACTAAGCAGGTGCCACAATACCAGCTGATTTCCGACGGCGACGCAGCTATTCTCTTGTAGATTATTCTGCTCGCATTTTTCTCGTTGAGTCTGTCTGTCACCCTGTTACTATCACCAAAAGTCGTATCTACTCAGCATTTTTGAAATGGGTGGCAGCCGTGCGCATCCGCCCCGATTGATTTACGCTGCTTTGACAGTAGTTACCAAAAATCAAGTTTCAGCTAAGGATTTTGCATTTGAGGCCATTAAAACCGGCTTCAAGCATATTCTCCAAACTAACAATGCCAATATTGCGGAGGTTTTAATGACAAACTTGTCGACAAAAAAGCTACTAACCCGGCACTTAAATCCGGTAGCCACTAAGCAAACGCTGGCCCGGTGGCGGCCATTGATTTCCTCATTCGCAGGCATAGCCGCCATCACAACGCCTAGGAGCGGGTTAATAGTAGCGCTGGTGTTGGCGAGTCAAAGCATAGCCTATACTGCCGAGCTGACCCGCGCCCAAGTGGAACAAATGCTGTCCAAGGCCGACAAGCAGCATCCCGCCAACCTGCGTCGCAAAGACTTAACCGACCTGGACTTGTCGAATCTGGACTTTCGCAACGCTGATTTATGGGGCGCAGACCTAAGACGCTCCAACTTGAACAAAAGCAATCTGCAAGGCCTGACTTTAGACTTGACGGTGATGACCAATATCAAGCTCAGCGCCGCCAACTTAGCCAACACCAGCATCTTCGGCGTCAGCCTGATGCACGCCGACCTGAGCAATGCCGACATGAGCGGTAGCCGAGTGGTGGCGATTATGGACGGCGCGAATTTAAGCAAAGCCAATCTCAGCAATGCGCAATGGGCAGCGGACATGAAGAATCAATCGATGGGTTTGATGCGCGCCAGCTTGAAAGGAGCCAATCTGACCGGCGCCAACCTCAGGAATGCCCAACTGGGGCGCGCCATGCTCAAACACGCCAAACTGAATAATGCCAATTTGCAAAATGCCGATCTGTATTCCGCGGAAATGGATGGTGCAAACCTAAGCGGCGCTAATCTGACCAATGCTAATTTCTCGCAAGCCAAGCTGCATGATGCGATTTTTACCGAGGCGGTAACTACCGGCACGCGCTTTGACGGCGCTCAAAACCTGCCGGATTCAGTCAAGCCAACCCCCTCCAAATAACCGAGAGCCGTTCATGCAAATCCCCAAGCAATTACTGCAACGCAAATCCGTCGAAGCCTTGACCGATGTGGCACACGGTTTAAAGCAAACCCTCACCGCCAAAGATTTAACCATCCTAGGTATAGGTGCGGTAATCGGCGCCGGCATCTTCGTCTTGACCGGCATCGCTGCCGCCAAATACGCCGGGCCGGCCATTGTCGTGTCGTTTATCTTGGCTGGCATCGCCTGCGGCCTGGCAGCCATGTGTTACAGCGAACTGGCGGCAATGATTCCGGTATCCGGCAGTGCCTATAGCTATGCATACGCAACGATGGGTGAACTGATGGCCTGGATTATCGGTTGGGATTTGATTCTGGAATACGCTCTGGCCAGCAGCACCGTGGCGATCGGTTGGGCCGGTTATCTGACCAGTTTTCTCGATAATCTGGGGATACATTTACCCACCTACCTCACCACGGCTTACTTAGCTAATCCGGAAGCTGGCTTCATCAATTTACCCGCCGTAACCATCATATTGTTGCTAACCGGCTTGCTGGTAATCGGCATCCGTCAGTCGGCCATCTTCAATTTCGTGATGGTGTTGATCAAACTGTCCGTAATCGTAGTGTTCATTGTCGCCGGCTCAGGACATATCCAAACTGAAAACTGGGCGAATTTCATCCCCTTCGGTTTCGGCGGCGTGTTGACCGGTGCTGGGGTAATTTTCTTTGCTTACATCGGCTTCGATGCGGTATCCACCGCCGCCCAAGAAGCCATCAACCCGCAACGCGACGTACCGATCGGCATTATCGCCTCGCTGGCCGTCTGCACTTTGTTATACATCCTGGTAGCCGGCGTACTGACCGGCATCATTCCTTACAGCGAATTAAACGTCCCGGCCCCCATTGCGCTGGCGGTCGATCATGTGGGGATGAACTGGCTGTCGCCGATTATTAAAATCGCCGCCATTGCCGGCTTGACCTCGGTGATGCTGGTATTACTGATGGGCCAAAGTCGGATATTTTTTTCGATGGCTAAAGATCAATTGCTGCCGCCACTGTTCGCGCAAGTGCATCCCAAATTCCAAACCCCGCATTTATCCACCCTCCTGGTTGGTGTAGCAGTGTCTTTGCTGGCCGGCTTCATGCCCATCGAAAAACTCGGCGAATTGGTCAGTATCGGCACTTTGTTTGCGTTTGTATTGGTATGCGGCGGCGTCTGGATCTTGCGCAACAGCCACCCGGAAATGGAGCGCCATTTCAAATGCCCGGCGGTGCCTTATGTACCGATCGGCGGGATTTTGGTGTGTTTAAGTTTGATGGCGGGTTTGCCGATTGATACTTGGATTCGGTTGTTCGTTTGGTTGATGCTTGGGTTTTTGATTTATTTTGGCTATGGGGTTAAGCATAGCCAGCTACGGGGCTAATGTTGCTAGCAGCCTGGATGTGAACGGGGCCTTCCTAGAATCGGCATCGGCATTCCGCCGAAATAGCTAGCCATTAGACGTATAACCAATCGACTGTGCAAGCTCGGCTCCCACCCGCGACGGCGCGACAAGAGGTTAAGGCCGGGTGAAGCAGCAGACCCGTCAATCTGCTCATTATCGGCATGAGGCCATCCCGTCAAAATCGGCTAGTACTACCATGTTTGGTTATAATGCCGGCACATTAGGAGTTTATCTAAAGGTAGGGATAGCGATTTCTTTGTTTACCGACGCGGCAAACAGCACTTGAGGGGGAAGATACATGGCGGGTGAAGTACATAAAATCTTGATTGTCGGCGGCGGCGCCGCGGGGCTGGAGTTGGCCACAGAACTGGGGCACAAACTCGGCAAAGCCGGCAAGGCGGAAGTCACGTTGCTGGATGCCGCGTCCACTCATATCTGGAAGCCCTTGCTGCACGAAGTGGCGTCCGGCACGCTGGCCGAAGCCGAGGAAATCGAATATCTGGCCCAAGCGCACAGCAACCATTTCCGCTTCTTGTTCGGCAAAATGGAAGGTTTGAATCGGGCCAACAAAGAAGTCATCGTCAGCGCGATTAACAACAAAAAAGGCGAAGAGATCATCCCGCAACGCCGCTTTAAATACGACACCTTAGTCATGGCGGTCGGCAGCGTCAGTAACACCTTTGGTATCAAGGGCGTGGATAAATATTGCCGTTTCATCGATACCACCAAAGAAGCCTTCCGCTTTCAAAAGCAACTGGTAGAAACGTATTACATTCAGTCCTATGCCAACCAAAGTCACCAGCGCGACAAGCCGCTGTCGATAGTGATTATCGGCGCTGGGGCAACAGGTGTGGAATTGTCCGCCGAGTTGCACGAAGTGACCAAATTGCTGGCCACTTACGGCCTGGAAGGTTCGATAGACGTCAACATCACCATTATCGAAGCCGCCACCCAATTGCTGCCGGCACTGCCGCCGCGCTTGTCGCAAGCCACTCAAGAGCAGTTGATCAAATTGGGTATCCAGTTAAAACTGGGCCGTAAAGTCACGGAAGTGACTGAAACCGAAGTGCATACCTACGATGGCGAAGTCTTCGATGCGGATTTAAAAGTCTGGGCGGCCGGCATCAAGGCGCCGGACTGGATGAAAAATCTCGATGGTTTGGAATCCAACCACATCAATCAATTGATGGTTGACCAGACCTTGCAAACCAGCGATCCCAACATTTTTGCCATCGGCGACTGTGCCGCTTGCGAATGGGTCGGCCACGGCGGCAACGTGCCGCCACGCGCCCAGTCCGCTCATCAAATGGCCTCCACTGTAGCCAAAACCATCGTCAACCGCCTGAAAGGCAAACCGGCTGCGAAATTTGTTTATCGCGATTACGGCTCCTTGGTGTCGCTGGGTAAATTCAGCACTGTCGGCAGCTTGATGGGTAGTTTGATGGGCACGGTCAGCGTCGGCGGCTTTATCGCTTATGCGGTGTATTTGTCCTTGTACAAAATGCACCAAGTGGCCATCCACGGCTACTTCCGCACCGCGATGTTGACCTTATCCAATTTGTTCCGGCGCAGTACCCACGCCAAAATGAAAATGCACTAACCCACAACTCCACTGAGCGATAGACATGTTAGAAATCGAATACGAATTCCGCGAAGAAGACCTGGTCCACTTTAATGAGGAAAGGCTGAAAAAAGACCCGGAAATGCAGAAAAAAATCCGCCAAAACCGCATCTTCGCGCCCGGCGTAATGATGGCCATTGGCTTGTTTTATTACGTATATTACGTGGATATGACCACCACCGCCTACATCACGATATTGGCGCTGGCCTGGTCGTTCGCCTCGCCGTTTATCATGAAGATGGATTTACGCCGGCAGTTTTTTGATAAATACACCGAAGCGGAAAAAAAGGCTTTGTACGGTATTCATTGGCTGAGCATCGAGCCCGAATTCCTGCAAGAACGCGCCCCCGGCGGCAAAAGCAAAACCCCCTGGAAAGATATGCTGCGGGTGGAAAAACATAAAGACTATGTGTACATCTATGTGGATATCGATGCGGCGATTGTGATTCCGCGTGCCACGGTGAAGAAAGGTGATTTGAAGGCGTTTGCCAAGCAGGCTGAGGGGATGATTGAGAGGGCGAGTTGAGCGTTTACTAAGGAGCAAAAGTGGATTCTTCAGCATTGTGGGGCCTATTCGGTACCGTCGTAGGGGCATCTGCAAGTATTGCCGCTGCTTGGTTGGCCGCTAGAAGTTCGCATAATTTAGAAATCGTAAAGAGCCAAGGCGAACGGATCGAACAAGCCAGAGCCTTTCAAAGGCAAACACTTCTTGAGCTTCAGGAGGCGGTTCACGATGTTTTAAGACTCATTTGCCACATCCACCACGAAGACCTTCTGGCACATCGCGCGGGTCAAGAATGGGGCAAAATTATGCTCCCCGATGAAATGTCTGAGGGAGCCAGACTCGCTTTCAGGCGTGTCTCCATCGTGGTTGAACGAGTTGCCGACGATCATTTACGTGAGATCGTCAAGCACTTGATGGGCGGAGCCACGCAGGCTTTACTTGCAAAATCTGAGTTGGAGGCAAGTTCTCAACTTGACATGACGATGCAGCAATCCGAGTTAATCTTCCAAGAGATCGGTACGGTTCTGAGGCGTTACTACTAAACAGCCATGTAGGGTGTGCACGGTTTTTGTGACCACGCGGTCAATAGGCTTTAATTTTTGGTGTCGCTAAGGCGACGGCTGGTTTTAACGTCGGGTCTCGGCCCGACAGCCGAGATACTTTCTTTTGCATCGCCAAAAGAAAGTATCCAAAGAAAAGGCGCCCCGGATGCTGCTTATTCCCTGCGCTCCTCGCTTTTGAACGGGGTTGCCGAAAGGGGCTTCCTGCCCCTTCGGCAACGCGCCGCATCCCTGCGGCGCCCCTAACGGGCTTAGCCTTTCAAAAGCTCCGGTGCTCGGCGCAGCATACGGGAGAAAACCGTCCCAATTTTGCGGTGGCTTGCGCAGCCCGTAGGTGCGATTAGCGGAGCGTAATCTTACGCAAGACTCACATTCCCCCGATTACGCTTCGCTAATCGGGGCCACGAAAATTCGTTTTGTAGTGGCATGAACATGAAATTCGCGACGCTTAGAACAGACATTTCAACAGTTGAAGTGACCAACATCTCGCAACACGGATTTTGGATGTTGCTCGAAAACGAAGAGCTGTTCCTGCCGTTTTCAGAGTTCCCTTGGTTTCGGGAAGCCAGTGTCGGCAAAATCGTGCATGTCGAACGCCCGTCTGCCAATCATCTCTACTGGCCGGAGTTAGATATTGACTTGGCTGTGGAATCGATTCGGCAACCGGAGCGGTTTCCGCTAATCAGCACTGTCGGTACTATTAGCGAAGAGTAATCGGGGCTACGATGCTGATACTTCCGGCGACGGACTGAACTTTCACTTTTGATAGGCTGCCTTCAAACCACATGTATTGCCCTTCCCACTTCCAAGAAGACAGGCCTGCCGCATTGGTCGGCCTTATCGAGCAGTTTCCGTTGGCAACGCTGATCTACACTAGCGCAGATGGCCTGACCGCCGACCATATCCCGCTGATGTATGAAGCTAGTCCTGACAGCCTTGGCAAGCTTGTGGGTCATGTCGCCAAAAACAATCCGCTTTGGCAAGTTGAACCTGAACAAGAGCTGTTGGTTGTCTTCCAAGGGCCCTCGACTTACATCTCGCCCAACTGGTACGCCAGCAAACCCGAAGCAGGCAAGGTCGTGCCTACTTGGAACTACGCGGTTGTCCATGTTCACTGTTCGCTCACCGCCACCCACGACCCAGCGCAAGTGCTCCAAATCATCACCGAACTAACCGATAAAAACGAGGTCTCGCAGGCCCACCCTTGGCGGGTCACGGATGCGCCAGCCGAATTCACCGAAAAGCTGCTAGGCAACATCGTCGGCATTAGCCTTCAAGTTAAACGTTGGCAAGGCAAGTGGAAGGTCAGTCAGAACCAGCCAAAGCAGAATCAGCAATCGATCATCCAGGGCTTGCGCTCAGAGGCCTCGGATGCGCAAAATCAAATGGCGCTGCTGGTGCAGGCGCATGGCGCTCAGTAATTCTAAGCTGTCGCTAATCGCATGGACTGCGGGCATGATAGTGGGGGCGGCTTAACTCATAACTGGAGGGGGCAATGTTTGGCCTATTCAAATCAAAACGTTTTCACGACTCGCAGCTCGGCGAATTTAAGCGTTCCGGTGGTGATTGGCGGGGTGTGATTGCATTGGAGGACGCTAAGAATATCCCGCTAATCCTTGCTGGCAACCGGACGCAGCCTGAGGCGCAAGCCATCAGCATGGCTCACAGTTTGGCGACCGCATTTTCCTCGATGCGCCCGACTATAGAATCTGAGCTATTCGCACACTACATTCCGTATGCCGAAGAACTTGTCTTAGACGAGAATCCGGATGCCGGCGAGACCATGCCAAAAATCAGCTCGGCAATTGACGTTTGGCCGTATGTGAAATTGGAATTCGTATCGATTACACCGCTGGACGGTGAGCTGATTTACGAGCTTGGTTATTCAGTGGTCTGGGATGAAGAGCATACGCTTGGCGCTCGCTTTACAGCAGATCAATTCGTTGAGCTTTGCGGGAGCGTGTGATCTCCAAGAAGCCAAGCTGGATTGCCAAAAGCGCCTATGGGCTTTTTCTGGCAACGTTGGGCGGTCTACATTTTGTGGGTAGTGATCGCCAGCTCGGCTTGCTGATAATGCCGGTAACGCTGCCGTCCCGCCTGCTTACACTCGTCGCTGTTATCCAGTATTTCCAGAATGCGTTCGGTCGGGGCCGTGGTTGGCGGATACAAACTCGACAGGTTGACGACAACTTTCTGCCAGCCTTCCGGGATGTTTTCGCTGCCGATCAGGATGGTGCCGGTAAAGGCTGGGATTTCGCCGCGATAGATTTGATGCGGTACAAAACTGCCGGCCCGAAACGTCCACAAGGCGTTGTCGATTTGCTCAGCTTGCTCAGCTGAATCCGTCAGCACATAGGGGAAATAGCCGCTGCGATAGATTTTCTCGATCAGCTTGCAGGCAAAGTCCTGACGTTGTTGCTGGTCCTGCGTAGCCAGCACGTAGAAGCTGACTTCGGGGAGGGAGAGCGAATGACTGGGTTCGGTCATGTCGTTTAAATTGTGCGTGCGAGGGTCGGGGAGTTATGCCAATGCGTGATTTAGGCTTTGTCGTTGTCACTCCCCTCTTTGAAAAAGAGGGGCAGGGGGAGATTTTCTAAATAAATCCCCCTTGATCCCCCTTTTTCAAAGGGGGAGGATACCTGCCCAAAGCACATTGATTAAGCCGCTGCGCGGTTCAACAGATATTGGCTAACCAAAGGCACCGGCCTGCCGGTTGCGCCTTTGTTGGCGCCAGTGCGCCAGGCGGTGCCGGCGATGTCGATATGCGCCCAGCGGTATTCTTCGGCAAATTTGGATAAAAATACCGCCGCAGTAATACTGCCGCCGTCCGGGCCGCCGATGTTGGCCAGGTCGGCAAAGTTGGATTTTAACTGTTCCTGATATTCTTCCCAGATCGGCATGCGCCAAACCTGATCGCAGGCGGTGTCGCCGGCGCTGACTAAATCATTGCAAAGTTTGTCGTCGTTGCCAAATAAGCCGCTAGGTACTCGGCCCAAAGCGACGATGACGGCGCCGGTCAAGGTTGCCATGTCGATCACGACATCGGGATTGTATTTTTTGGCGTAGGTTAGCGTATCGCACAGAATCAAACGGCCTTCGGCATCGGTATTCAGCACTTCGATGGTTTTGCCGGACATGCTGGTCCAGATGTCGCCGGGTTTGCTGGCGGCGCCGTCCGGCAGGTTTTCCGAGGAGGCGATTAAACCCACGATGTTCAGTTTCAGATTTAACAGGGTAGCCATGCGCATTAGGCCTAATACGCTAGCGCCACCGCACATGTCGTATTTCATTTCGTCCATGCCCAGACCCGGCTTCAAGGAAATGCCACCGGCGTCGAAAGTCAGGCCTTTACCAACCAAGACAATGGGTTTGGCTTTGCTGTCGCCACCTCGGTAATCCAGGCAGATGAGTTTGGCCGGCTGGCGACTGCCGCGCGACACCGACAAAAAGGAGCCCATGCCCAAGGCTTCCATATCGCTTTCTTCCAGAATTTCGCAAGTGAGTTTGTCGTGCTCACCGGCTAAAGCCACAGCTTGTTCGGCGAGATGCGTCGGGGTGCAGATATTGCCGGGCAGATCGGCCAAGTGTTTCGCGAGTTCCATGCCTTTGGCAATGGCGATGCCTTGTTGCAGACCGGTTTCAGCTAAGGCTTTTTGGCTGTCTTCGGCGACGACGGCTAAGCGTTGTAGCGGGTTTTTGTCGTCTACTTTTTTGGTGGTGCTGTACTGATACAAGCCGTCGTTAAATACTTCCACCACTTGACGGGCTTTCCATTGGCTGTCCGCGCCGTTGACATCTATATCCAACAAGGCACAACTCGCAGCACTGACTTTACTGTCTTTGACGGTTTTGATCGCTGCGACCAAGGCTTTGCGGTATTGCTTACGCGTTACTTTGCCGCGCTCGCCAAACCCAAGTAACACGATGCGGGCGATAGTGCCTTCTGGCAGGTTGTTGATCAGCAGGGTTTCCGCATTTTTGCCTTTGATATCGCCGCGACCAATTAATTTGCTCAACAAGCCGCCGAATAGGCTATCCAGCTTGGTTGCCGCCGGGCTGAGTTGTTGATTTTCGTAGATTCCGACCAGCAGACAATCGCTTTGCAGTTTGTCTAAGGGTGAGCTTTCTATAGAATAGTCCATGAGAGTGGTCTGTAAGTGTCTGGGTTTGAGGGTTTGTACCGGGTGCAACGGTCTATGGTCGGATTATACCTTAGAAATTGGGAGCGAGTTGTTGAGCATTGAGCGAGGATTACCCAGCGCGGGCCGGCCTTTCCGGCTGTTGACGGTGCTGGACAAAATGATAATCAAGGAACTGTTTCAGACGGTCAGCGCCGTGTTGGTAGTGCTGGTGGTGATCATCGTCAGCCGCAAATTTATCAAGGTGCTGGCGCAAGCCATCGAAGGCAATATCGCCAACGACACCGTGATGACCCTATTGGGTTTAAAAATCGTCGTCGCCACCACCACCTTTTTGCCCGCCGCGCTGTTCATGGCCGTGTTAATGGTGTTGGGCCGGATGTATCGCGAGCAGGAGATGGCGGCGATTTCGTCTGCCGGCGGCAGCGTATTCACCATTTACCGAGCCATATTCATGCTGGTGGTGCCGCTAAGTTTGGCGGGGATGGGGCTGTCGATGCTGGCCTCACCCTGGGCAGAGGCCAAAACCGAGCAGTTAATGCACCATGACAAACAGAACGCGGATATTCGCGGCATCGCGGCCGGTCGGTTTAGCGAATACAGCGATGGCGATTTGATTTTTTACACCGAAAACGTCGACGAAGAAGGCCGGATGCACAAGGTGTTCGTGCAAAACAAACAGGGCGAGAAGGCCGGCGTGGTGAACGCTGAGTTCGGTTGGTTGAAAAATTTGCCTGGCGGTTTGTATCTGGTTTTGGAAAATGGCGAGCGAATTCAAGGCGTACCCGGCAACAAGGATTTCACCATTGAGGCGTTTAAAGAATATGCCGTGCTTATCGAGAAAAAGGTCACCATTTTGAATCTGGGGCGCGAGGCCACAGCTACCGAGAATTTATGGGTATCGTCCGAATTGCGGGATGTTGCCGAACTGCAAGATCGTTTCAGCACCCCATTCGGCGTCGTCTTGTTGGCATTTCTCGCGGTGCCCTTAGCCAAGCTGTCCCCGCGCGGCGGCATATACGGCAGCATGCTGGTGGCTTTTGGGATTTATTTCGCTTACGGAAACTTGCAGCGGGTCAATCACAGTTGGGTGATCAGCGGAGCGTTGCCATCCTGGTTGGGATATTTCTGGGTAGATGCCTTGTTGCTGATCTTGGGTTTGTTAATGTTGATGCGTTTATACGGCTGGCAATGGTTGTCGCAAACGCTTAAGGAGAAGCTGGCATGATCAACGTACTGACTATTTACATCGTTAAGGAGGTCGTCAAGGGCTCCTTGATTGCGGTGATATTGTTACTGACGCTGTTCAATTTATTCAGCTTCAGCGATGAGTTAAAAGATTTGGGGCAAGGCGGTTACGGCCTAAAGCAGATCCTATGGTTTTTGACGTTAACCTCGCCACGGGTGTTTTACGAGCTGGTGCCGTCGGCGGCTTTGCTGGGTAGCTTGTTCGTGGTGGGCTCGATGGCGAATAACCGCGAAATTGTCGCGATGCGCGGCGCGGGTTTATCAATCGCCTGGATCATCAGGACAATTATGTTGGCGGGCTTGCTCTTGGTGACCATTGCCGAACTGGTGGGCGAGTTCGTGGCACCGCCATGCGAACGGGCCGCGCAAGTACTGAAAACTACGGCGCTACACGACGGCGTGGTGATGCGATCCCAATACGGGATGTGGCTGAGGGAGGGCAATAGCTTTATCAATGTCCGTAAAATTCTCGATGATGGCTCGCTAGCCGATGTGCGGATTTACGATGTCGACGATACGCAGAAACTCAACCGCATCAGGCATGCCGAGCATGCGCAATATTTAGGCGATAAACAATGGCGTTTGGAAAGCGTCAAGCAATCTGAAATCAATCGGCAACAAATTTATGCCGGCACTCAAGCTGAACAGGCTTGGAAATCCAGCATCGATTCGGATTTGCTGAAAGTGGCCGTGGTCAAATCGGACAATTTATCGCTATACGATTTATTTATGTACATCGACTTTCTGAAACAGAACAATCAAAAGTCTCAAGTTTACGAGTTGGCATTCTGGAGTCGTTTGATTAACCCGTTTGTGACCTTTGTGATGTTGATGGTGTCGGCGCCGTTTGTGATAGGTATAGGTCGCGGCACTAGTACCGGCGCGCGCATCATGGTGGGCATCGTAATCGGGATGACGTTTAACATCTTCGACCGGATCGCCGGTCATGTTGGCTTGGTTTACGACATGAATCCCATGCTGATGGCGATATTGCCGAGTACAGTGGTCTTTTGCGGGGCGCTAATCGCAGTTAGGCGAGTCAGCTAGGTGCTTATGAGCGCCGCTCTAAGGAACGGAAACTATTGCTTCCGTTCCGCTGCGAGTTCATCAAAGCGTGCATGGCGAGAGCTTTAAGTTAAAACCGTCGACCGAAGCAATGCGTACTGTTATTTGCGAGTCATAAACAGGTACAGAAATTTACATTTCAAAATTGCGTTTTTTTCGTCCATTTCCACCACTGCGCAATCTTCGTATTTTTCCCGGCCTGGGGTAATTTGTTTTTTGATCACACCGTCAGCCACGCTATATTTGATCGGGATAGTCATTTCGCCGATGCCGCTACGCGCATCTTCACCGGTTGTTACCAAGGTGCCGTCTTTTTGAAACTCCCAAGTGACATGCAAGGTTTTCTTTTCGCGATCCAGGGCCAGCGCTTCGTGAGTGACCTGCCATTTACCCAGCAGTTTGGAATTGTCCTGCAGTTTGACCTCGGCGCTGGCGTTAGATACCGCTAATGCGGCAATCAGGGATAATAATATTGTTATTGTTTTCATTGTATGCTCCCGGGTGAGAGATTAATCGAGCCGCGAATATAGCATATCCGCTTTTGCGGTCAGCGCTTTTCTTCCTGAAAAACCAACCGGGTTTTTGATAGGTAATCGTGCCAGCACTGGCCGTTTTTATCGACTAGACACCAGAAAAACCCCAGCCCCAAACAGGCCCAGGATAACAACGCGCCAATGAAGCGGACGCCGGCTTGTCGCCAATCCGGACAATGGCCATCCGGAGTGCACACTTTTATTTTCCAAGCGCGCAAGCCCAAGGTTTGGCCGCCGTGGGTCCAAAACCAACCGTAGAAAACAAAGCTGATTATCAGCAGATACAGTGGAAAAAAAAACTGATCGCTAGCAAATGCCTGGCCAGCGTTGAAAGGTAGAGCGATTGCGGTGGCGAAGAACCATACCGCCAGCAGCAGGAAGGCATCGTAGCAAGCAGCCGCCAGTCGACGCAAAAAACCCGGGGCGGACGACGAATCCGCGCCGGGTTTTGCGGGGCTTGCTTTAGAAGATTCTTGCAATTATTTTTCGAAAATTGCCAGTTTTTGCCCCATGTACATGCTCATACCCACCAACGCGCCGATCATCACTATGGAAAACAGAAAGGGCGGTCTATGGAAAACCAACAGCGCAAAATCGGCAACGAAAAGACTAGTAAATACAGGTTGATCTACAAAACCCAGTAACATTTTTTTAAACATACGCTCCACTCTCCGAAATAAATTCCCCGTCACCTGCCTAAGGGCGACAAGTACAGCCAATTTTTAGGTCATTACGCCAAATATTCGGCGAATGGCGAAATTCTACATTCAACCCAAGTGAATGTAAAAGAATGTGCTTGATTGAGCTTAAATCTGGCGAGGTGTTATGATAAGCCCGCCAGGACGTTCGCGCCCGAAGCCTCGAAAAAGCTGGCAAACGTCATTCTAAATTAAGGGATAAAGTCATTTTTAGTTTCTTCAAAAAAATCTTTTCACCGGCGGAACAAGTTGCCGAACCGGTCAATGAGTCGGCGGGCTCGAGTGCCGTGAAGATTTATCCGCGTTCAGAGCATTGCATTTCTCGTGCGCAAATCAGTGAAAATGCCCTGAAAGTATTGCAGCGCTTGAAAAAAGCCGATTACGAGGCCTATCTGGTCGGCGGCTGTGTCAGAGATTTACTTTTGGGACGGGAACCGAAGGATTTCGACGTGGCGACTAACGCCAGTCCAGAGCAAATCAAGCAAGTGTTTCGTAATTGCCGGATTATTGGCAGGCGCTTTCGTCTCGCGCATGTGTTTTTTGGCCGCGAGATCATCGAGGTGGCGACGTTTCGCGGCTCCGAGCTGGAAGAATCCGACCAGCATGTGGTGCATGAAGACGGTCGCTTACTGCGTGATAACGTGTTCGGCACACTAGAGCAAGACGTCTGGCGCCGCGATTTCACCGTTAATGCGCTGTATTACAACATCCGCGATTTTTCGGTAGTCGATTATACCGGCGGCATGCAGGATCATGCGGCTGCTGTTATGCGCTTGATCGGCGACCCGGAAGTGCGCTACCGAGAAGATCCGGTGCGCATGCTGCGCGCAATCCGTTTCGCGGTAAAGCTTGGCTTTACGCTGCACCCGGACACGGAAAAACCGATTTACGCTCAAGCCGATTTGCTAAAGAGCATCCCCTCGGCCCGCCTTTACGACGAAGTCATCAAATTGTTTTTATCGGGTTACGGACTGCAAACGTTTGAGATGCTCAGACATTATGGCTTGTTTGCTATTTTGTTTCCGGATACCGACCGTTGCCTCGCCAGCGAAGATCAGGATTTTCCCCGCTTGTTTTTGATCAGGGCCTTGGAAAACTCGGACAACCGCTTCAATGACGGCAAAACCCTAACCCCTTACTTCTTGCTGGCCGCCTTATTGTGGGAGCCATTGCAACTGGCCGCTCAAAAACGTATTGCCCACGGCGAAAGTGAAACGCTAGCTTATCAGAACGCCGCCAACGAGGTACTGACCAAGCAGATCAAAATCACCGCGCTGCCGCGTCACATTACCCAATCCATGCGCGAAGTCTGGTTCTTACAGAATAAATTTTCCAGAACGGTTGGTCCTCGGCCGTATCGGTTAATCGAGCAGCCTAAATTTAGAGCGGCTTACGATTTTTTAAGGCTGCGGGCAGAAACCGGCGGCGCCGACCCGGAGTTGGTGGAGTGGTGGACAGGTTTTCAAGTGGCCGACGATGCTGAGCGCGAAAGAATGACTGCGCCGCCAAAATCCGGCAACGGCAAATCTCGTAACCGGAAAACCGGTCGTTACCGTTCCCGAGCCAAGCCTGCCCCGATCGGCAATGACGCTAGCTAAGTCAGCTGTCGAGGCTTATATAGGCTTGGGCAGCAATCTCGAAGACTCTATCGATCATGTCAACCGGGCCAGACTGGAAATCGCGGCCCTGCCGGGCGTAACCGAAATTGCCTTCTCCCCGTTGTATCGCAGTACGCCGGTCGGCCCGCAAGATCAACCCGATTATGTCAACGCGGCGCTGCGCATTTCTACCGAGTTGGAGCCATTGGCTTTGCTCAGACAATTGCAGCAGATCGAAAACCAGCATGGCCGGCTCCGTAGTGTGCGTTGGGGAGCAAGAACACTGGATTTGGATCTATTGCTTTACGCTGAACAGCGTATTAATCAACCGGACCTGACTGTGCCGCATCCGGAATTAGCCAAACGCGCGTTTGTGCTGTATCCCTTAGCTGACATAACGAGCCCTGACCTAACCATTCCAGGCCTGGATTCTTTGCCACGATTATTAGCGGCTTGTCCAGCCGACGGTTTGCGGAAAATCGCAGCATGAGTTTATATGCCGATGCCCTGAACACCCTGACTATCAGCGATCTGGCGGCGATGAAGCGAGCCGGCGAAAAAATCAGTTGCCTGACTGCTTATGACGCCAGTTTCAGTGCACTGCTGGACCGGGCCGGTATCGACGTACTATTGGTCGGCGATTCACTCGGAATGGTAATTCAGGGGCACAGCAGTACCTTGCCTGTCACAGTGAACGATATGGTGTATCACTGTCGCAGTGTGGCAATGGCCAGAAAACGAGCTTATGTTATTGCCGATTTACCGTTTGCCAGCTATGCCACCCCGGAGCAAGCTTTGTTAAATGCGGCAAGTTTGATGCAGCTTGGCGGCGCGCAAATGGTCAAGTTGGAAGGTGCCAAGCTTGAGGTCATCCGCTTTCTGGTCGAACAAGGTATTCCGGTTTGTGCTCATTTAGGCCTGTTGCCGCAATCGGTGAATCGCTTGGGTGGCTATAAAGTACAAGGCAGGGAACAGAAACAGGCCCGGCAAATCGTTGCGGATGCCGAAAATATCCAACAAGCAGGCGCCGGTCTTTTAATCTTGGAATGCGTGCCAGCGGAATTAGCTGCCGAAATAAGTCAATGCCTGAGCATCCCGGTCATCGGTATCGGTGCCGGTGTCAATTGCGATGGTCAGGTATTGGTGCTTTACGACATGTTGAATATCAGCGTCGGCAAGCGGCCACGCTTTTCCAAAGACTTTTTAGCCGACGTCTCCAGCATTGAAGACGCGGTACGCCTATATCATAAAGCGGTTAAATCCGCACAATTCCCTGCTTCCGAACACAGTTATTGAGCTTATGCGGACTGTTGCAGCCCCAAGAAGCCTCCTTCGCTATTGCGGAGTTTGTATTATCCCACAGTCACTCTGCCCTTCCTTTTGGGGATTTTATAAGGCCTGTTTATGGAAATAGTCACCAACGCCCTCGCATTGAGAGATGTCATCCGGCAATGGCGGCAAGCAGGGCAAAGCGTCGGCTTCGTCCCGACCATGGGCAACTTGCATGCCGGACATATCAAACTGGTTAGTACCGCCCGGCAGCAGGCCGCTAAAGTGGTGGTGAGTATTTTCGTTAACCCTACTCAATTCGGGCCAAACGAAGATTTTGCCAGCTACCCGCGTACCGAACAGCAGGATCAGGAAAAACTGATAGCAAGCGGTGCCGATTTACTGTTCTTGCCGTCCATCACTGAAATGTATCCGCAAACCTCACGAACCGGCATTTCTGTGAATGGCTTGTCAAGCCTGTATTGCGGTGCCAGCCGGCCCGGACATTTCGACGGCGTGGCATTGGTGGTTTGCAAGTTATTAAATATGGTGCAGCCTGATCTACTGCTACTGGGAGAGAAGGATTTTCAGCAGTTGACGATAATTCGGCAAATGGTGGCAGATCTAAACATACCGGTTCGGGTCGAGGGCGTGTCTACGGTGCGAGAAATCGATGGCCTGGCGATGAGTTCTCGTAATGGCTATCTATCCGCCCAACAACGACAACAGGCATCCAAACTCTATCGAGCCTTATGCGCAGCAAGGGACCAAATTTTAGCCGGGCATGGCGATTACGTCATGGTAGCGGAACAGCAAAAGCAGAATCTGCAACAAGCCGGTTTTGCCGTCGACTATCTAACTATCTGTCGCAGTGCGGATTTAATGCCCGCGAGTTTTAGCGACTCTGATCTGCTGATTTTGGCTGCTGCCAAGTTAGGCAATACACGTCTGATCGATAACTTGTATTTTTCTAAAGCCAGAAGCTGACGCTTCGTTCTTTGCCTGTAAAAGCGAATGCTTAAATTTGATAGCAGGGTCGATTTCAGGCATAATCGCCGACCCTAGTATTCGACCTTGTTTACCATGAACATAAACATGCTTAAAGCTAAGTTACACCGTGCGCGGGTAACGCATTCCGAGCTGGATTACGAAGGATCGTGTGCTATTGACGGTAAAATTTTGGATTTTTCCGGAATTAGGGAGTACGAGCAAATCCATATTTACAACATCAACAATGGTCAGCGCTTTACAACCTATGCGATTCGTGCTGAAGACGGTTCCGGCGTGTTTTCGATAAATGGGGCTGCTGCAAGGCTGGCGTGCCCGGGCGATTTGATTATCATCTGTGCATTCGCTAGCCTAGATGAGAAGGAACTAAAGAACTACAAGCCGACTTTGGTGTATTTCGACGGCAACAATCATATTAGCCATTCCAGTCATTCCATTCCTGTTCAGGCCGCCTGATTTAAACGGCCGCCGGTGACTATAGTCGCCGGCGGGCTGTTCTCATCTTTAAGCTTCCGATACGTCGATTTCACTGATCTTTTCGGTCAGTGTGATGCTTTGTTCAATCGCTACCAATACTTTTTGCATACCAATGCGCTTGTTGGCGTTGATCAGGATCGGCGATTTAATCGAACCTTTGATAGTCGGCTTCCCGTTATCCTCTTCATTATCTTTGTGCAGCAGAATCAAAATCACCAAATCGTCACCCGGCTCCATTTGCAGAAGCGTTTCTTCGGGATCGGTGACCGTGAAACTGTAATTGATGTTGAAATTGGTGGGATGGGCGGCGGAAAAAGTGAGCTCCGCGTTATCGACCGATTGCAGCCAATAGACAATTTCGCTGCCCTCCTGATGAAATAACTTAAAGCGAGTCTGATCTTCGAAACCGGGTAGGCCGCGCGGAAAATTGATGATGGTGTCCGGATTGATATCTTGGTTGCCTAACAATTTCGATTGAATTTCCATAATCCCGCCCGTATTCGTTTGAAGTCTAAGTTAACAGCATTGATCAATGCACCAATGTATAGCAGGTAAAGGGGTATTTGCAATGCGGTTTGGCTGTAATCGACCAGGTGTTCTTGCTTTATCGGCTTCGACTCCCTACAATTCCCCGCTTCTTTCAGGTGTTTGCGCCGTTTCTCGGCCACGCTTAAACAGGAAGTCGGTGCGGCGGTTTTAACCGCCTATGCCGACGCTGCCCCCGCAACGGTAGATAAGTAAAGAGCTACGTTTTTGCCACTGTGCGCTTTGCATGGGAAGGTCGTAGATCAGGCCTAACGCCACTTATGAGCCCGGAGACTGGCCCGGAAGATCATTCGAGACAGCGGAGGGCTGTTTACGGAATGGTCTGAGTTCATGCCTAGCCTGCCTCCGTCTTTTTCGTCTGCCGTTTTTCCTCTGTCCTTTTTCCCCGGATGCGCGGCGGGCGCAGAGGACAATATGCAAAAAATTCTATACAAAGCTTTATTTCTGGCGAGTACGCCTTTTCCAGTGCTGGCGGCAAATGGCGACGAGGCGGTCAATCTGGCGGAAACCGTCGTCACCGCTACCCGAACCGAAACCCGGCAAAACGAATTGGCCACGGCGATGACAGTTTACACGCGCCAGGACATCGAGAAACTTCAGGTCAGAACCTTACCGGAGTTATTAAAAGGTACGCCAGGCGTTGACATGGTGCAGAGCGGCGGTTACGGCAAGGATACGAATATCTTTCTGCGCGGTACTAATGCCGATCATGTACTGGTTCTGATCGACGGCATCAAGGTTGGTTCGGTCACCACCGGCACCAGTCCGTTTCAGTTTATTCCCATCGATCAAATCGAGCGGGTGGAAATTACCCGCGGCCCGCAGTCCAGCTTTTATGGCTCGGAGGCGATCGGCGGGGTGATTCAGATATTTACCCGTAAAGGCGGCAACAGCGAGCGTCCGAACATTGCGCTGGAAGCTGGCGGCGGTTCTTACGATACCTATAACGGCTCGGCGGCTGTCAACGGCAAATGGGGTAAGGCATGGTATAGCCTGGGAGCCGCGCAATTCGGCAGCCAGGGCATTAATGCCATCAGCGGGATCAGCGTTGCAAATGGCTATAATCCAGACCGGGACGGCTATAACAACACCAGTTTGAATGCTAAAACCGGTTACCGCTTTGATAATGGCGCAGAACTGGAAGCGTTTTTTCTGCGGGCCGAAGGCGAAACTGAGATAGACAACGTCACTAGCAGCACCACGGCGTTTATCAACCAGACTTTAGGCGCAAGCGCCAGCGCCAATTTTAACGACATCTGGCGCTCCACGTTACGCGTCGGTCAGAGTGTTGACGATGGTGATCAGTTTCGGCATTCCGGTTTGTTTTTCAGCCAATTTAACACCACGCGCTGGAACGCCACTTGGTTGAATGAACTGGCCTTGGATAAGGACCATCAATTGACCGTGGGCGCTGATTACCGCTTCGACGAAGTCGACAGCACCACCCGATACGCCGAAACTTCGCGCTATGATGTTGGCGTGTTCACCGATTTGCACAGCCGAATTTTCGATAAGCATTTTCTCAATGCTTCGCTGCGCTGGGACCAAAATCAAGCCTTCGGCGACAGTGTCACCGGCAATATCGGCTGGCGGTTCAATTGGGATTACGGTTTGAGTGCCTTCGCCAGTTTTGGCAATGCCTTTAAGGCGCCGACATTTAACCAGTTATACTTCCCTGGTTTCGGAAACGCTGGTTTACGCCCGGAGAAATCTACCAGTTCCGAGGCCGGTTTAGCCGGGCATCACGATTGGGTGAACTGGGAGTTACGAGCTTACCACACCAATATAGAAGACTTGATCGTCTTCAGCGGCACACCATTTACGGCGAAAAATATCGGTAAAGCGCAAATAGATGGGCTAGAAGCCGAGGTAAGTACGCAGATTCTCGGCTGGAACAACAGGCTGAACATGAGTTTGATGACACCCAAGGACAGACAGACCAACTTGCGCCTGCCGCGCCGAGTCACGGAAAGCTTGCCCTACGATCTCTCGCGTTCGTTCGGCGACTTTGACTTAGGCGCTTCCGTGTTGGCTCAAGGAGAGCGTTTTGACAACAGCTCCAACACTGTGCGGCTAGGCAGTTTCGTGACCGCAGATTTACGCACCGCATATCGTATCGACAAAAATTGGATGTTAAGCGCCAAACTGAATAATATGCTCGACAAACGTTACCAAACGGTTAACACCTATAACAGCTTCGGCCGAAACTTCTATTTTTCGATCCATTACAATTACTAAACCCTTTCTGGAGACCCCCTGTATGAATCTGAATCAAACCTTGGCTGTCAAACCCGGCGCGGTCGCGTTGATGGCGTTGATGGCCGCTACCCGCTTCCACCATTTCGGCACGCCATTCGCGCTGCCTGACGCATCGTTGGCGGTGTTTTTTTTCGCAGGCCTATGGCTAGGTGGACGCTATTTATTTGCCTTGTTGTTAATGGAAGCGGCGCTGATTGATTATTTAGCAATTACCAAACTCGGCACCAGCGATTTTTGCGCCTCCAAAGCCTATGTATTTCTGATCGGTTCCTATGGGGCTATGTGGTTGGGCGGCAAATGGTGCCGGAAATTTACCGTGTTATCGCTAAGCACAGCCGCACAGCACCTGATGGCTATGACAGTGGCTACATCGATTGCCTTTCTGTTTTCCAACGGCAGCTTTTACTGGTTGTCAGGCCGTTATCCGAACGGCTCGTTTAGCCAATATGTCGAACGCGTTGCCATGTATTACCCGGCTTACCTGACTTCTACTTTGATCTACGGTGTGGTCATTTTCGCGCTGGTCAGTCTTGCAAAATCCTTGCTGGCTGCCAAAGCTACCCGCACTGCTATCTAAGCAGTCCGCGCAATGCAGTGGGGCGATGAAAATCTCCCCACCGGTAGGGACCTAACAAGTTTGTTGCCCCTTTCTGCCTTTCTAGTTTTTAAGTAGCGCGCTAGCCCGAATTAACCATGCTTCTTACCTTCAGCATTTTGTTGGCCGTCACCATCGATCTCTGGCTGGGCGAGCCACGCAATGCGTATCACCCCTTAGTGGCGTTTGGAAAATGGGCCGGTGTAGTTGAAAAGCGCCTGTCAAGCAGCCGACAAACGGCCTTTCGCCAACGCATTTACGGCAGTGTAGCGGTTTTGCTGGCCTTAATGCCTTGCCTGTTGTTACTGATATTGCCCGCTTGGACGCCATTGCAAATCGTGGTCGATGTAGTAATTTTGTATTTCTGTATCGCTGCCCGTAGCCTGCAGGAGCATGCATTGGCCGTGCATGCGGCCTTGTTGGGCAACGACTTATCGTTAGCGCGGCAACAGGTTGGCAAAATCGTTAGCCGTCAAACGGCAGCAATGACCGAAGCCGATGTGCGGCGAGCCACCATCGAATCGGTGCTGGAAAACGGTGCCGATGCGGTATTTGCGCCGCTGTTTTGGTTTGTCGTACTGGGACCGTTCGGCGCCTTGCTCTACCGGTTCAGTAACACCCTGGATGCGATGTGGGGTTACAAAAATCAACGGTATTTACATTTCGGCTGGGCCGCTGCCCGTTTCGACGATGTACTGAACTGGCTGCCGGCGCGCTTGACGGCTTTGAGTTATGCCTTGCTAGGCAACACCGCAGCAGCCATCAACGCCTGGCGAACCCAGGCTGGTCTATTGGACAGCCCCAACGCCGGACCGGTAATGACCGCAGGCGGCGGCGCCCTGATGTTACAACTGGGCGGGCCCGCTTGTTATCAGGGGCAAATGAAACAAAAGCCCTGGTTTGGCGGTGGGCAACTGCCTGAAGACAGGGATATCTTTCGCGCCTGCAAGCTGATCCAGCGTACACTATTAATATGGCTGCTCGTCATTGGCTTGGGAGACGCGATTGCTTGAACACGGCGGACGCTTGCGGCAAGCCGCAAGCCAATATGGCATTCCTTTGCCCGACTGGCTGGATTTGTCGACTGGTATCAATCCCAACGGCTGGCCAGTGCCGCCCATCCCCGCCGCCTGCTGGCAACGCTTACCCGAAGATGATGACGAGTTACTCTCTGCTGCCCGCGCGTATTATCAAAATGACTCGTTGCTGACTGTGGCCGGTTCGCAAGCGGCGATTCAAAGCCTGCCGTTACTGAGGGCAAAGTCGCGAGTCGGCGTTCTGCATCCAGCCTATGCCGAACATGCCGGCAGTTGGCAAAAAGCCGGTCATCAAATCATCAGACTCGAAGAAAGTGCGATTGATGAACGAGTGGAGGAGCTGGATGTTCTTATTCTGGTGAATCCGAATAATCCTACAGGTCGACTTTGGACTCGGTCGCAGCTGTTATGTTGGCATGAAAAGCTTAGCCGACGCGGCGGTTGGTTATTGATCGACGAAGCATTTATGGACGGCTTGCCGGATCACTACAGCCTGTCCTCATCGCCGGTACAGCCAGGCTTAATTGTCTTGCGTTCTGTCGGAAAGTTTTTTGGCCTGGCAGGCATCCGCTGCGGCTTCGTGATTGCCGAACCGACGTTATTGGCGAGACTCGCAGAGTTACTCGGGCCGTGGACTGTTAGCCATCCCGGTCGCTATATCGCGGCGCTGGCTTTAGCTGATCGCACTTGGCAGGCTGCGAACGCTGCATTGCTAGCATCTGAGGGCCAAAGGCTAGAACGGCTATTGACTGACTGCGGTTGGCCGCCCAGCGGGGGATGCACTTTATTTCAATGGGTGAAAAATCAACAAGCGTCTAAGCTGCAAGAGCTGTTGGCCAACCGGGGCATTCTGACCCGTTTGTTTCACGAACCCGCTAGCCTGCGTTTTGGTTTACCGAAAGACGAGCCAGCCTGGCAACGATTGGCGCAGGCACTGACTCATCCTGATATCGAGGATTTAAGCTTGTTTGCGCATACGGTAACCTAACCCGGCGATAACGCTACCAAATAACCATACGGCGCCAGGCAAAGGAACAGGCGTGGTGTCGATGATCTCGCTAGCCGTAAACTTGCCGGCGCCACGAAAATCCGCACTATCGCCCAACTCCCGGTTGATTTCAAAAACCACATAACTTGGACGTAGTTCGAACACACCTTGAAAGTTAGGGTTTTCAAGATCAGTACTGTCGAGTAAGTTCTTATCGAAAAAAGCCAAAACCGAAAATTTTTGGAAAGACAAATCGTCTCCAGGGGGAGATGATTCCATACGGAGACCCATAAAATCATAAGTACCGGGCTTGATATCGTCGTTGGTAAAACCCCGATCAGTTATCTGAGTTTCGCTGATTGTCAAATCGTCTATAACATCAATCACAACTGGAGCATTGTTGTCAATTTTGAACTGCTTTTCAACACCGAACTCATCTTTAACCATTAGCGACAAAGCGGGGCTCACAGAGTACCTTAAATTCAAAACGGGTTGCTCACCGCCTAACGCTGGCTTAAATTCACTGGATTTCGGTGAAAAGACATCAAAGTTTAATTGTCCTTCAAAAGTGCCCGTCGTGAAATTGACGAAATTTCCAGAAAAATTAAATTGCAGAGCGGCGTTGGCGCTGGCCGAGTACAAGAACGTCGCCAACAAGATAGAAAGTATTTTCATGATTTGTCCTTAAAGTAAATTTAGTGATACGACTCCTTTCTCAGACTCAACGGGAAGACCAAGCGGAGATTTAGCTAGTTACCAATATTATTGTGAGCGAGTTCAATCTCTGATCCGATTATCATGGCAGTCGCCTGAATCGTCAACCCTTGATTTTCTTGGACAAATTTCGCATGCGGCTAGCTGCGCGCCGCATTGCAAAGCCAAGAGTCAGCCTTGCTAAACAAGCTTATCCAAAATCGACATGACAATCTCCACCGCAATCAGCCAGATAATGATCCACTCCAAAGCCGAGGAGTGCTGGTGCTTTTGTTCATCCGCCAGCATTTCCAACAGCTCGTGTATTGTCTCAAGCTTTTTTGACAAAACGTCGGTGCGCTGCTGAATTTCCAGGTAATTAGCGGCCATCGAGTAAATATGTTGATATTCCGGGTGTTCCCAGAAAAACTCCGGGGTATCCAGCAAATCGTAATTGAGGATGATGTCGCTCTTGGTCAAGAACAATTGACCGCGGATCATCGCCATGGTTTTACGATTCAGCTTGATCTTGCCTTCCCGCGCTAGCGACTGCGGCAAATGGCTGGTAGCGCGTATCGTGTCGATAGCATGACCTTCGAAAGCCGCCAGCTTGATCGACTGCGCCATCGCGTGCGATAGCGCCAACAGTACTTTGAAATCGGCGGACTGGAGTTCCAGGTGGTCGTGCTGAAACCGGTCTTGCTCGCAACCCACTTCATAGCTGAAGTTATCTTCCTGCGGCTCGGCATCGGGTTTGATCGCGTAATCCAGCAGCAAATCCTGCAGAGAACGCCGGTCGTCTAGGTTGAGGTTCCAGCAGACCATGACGCCGTAGGAAAACACAATCGCGCAGCCGCTCTTGTAATCGATGACCAAGGCGTTTCTGAACAATTGCGCGCGGGTAGTATCAAGCAGTTTTTCCCGCAACTGCGCGAATTCGAACGATTGCGCCAAGCACACCGTCAGGCAGCGCTTAATGGGTCTGTCGTCTGTCATGTCCGGGTTTTCTCAGGTCGGTTTCGGCATTAGTTTGTAACACCGACAGGCAAAACGGTTAAAATAGCCGACTAATCCCTCTATTGAAAGCGTATTGCTGAGTGTCATGCCAACTAACTATAACACCGATGATTTAAGAATTTGTGAAACCAAGGAAGTGGTGGCGCCGATTCAGGTTCATGAAGAAATCCCGATGACAGAGCAGGCGGCCGCCACCATTCTGCATGCTAGGGAGGCGATTCACAACATTCTTACCGGTGCCGACGATAGATTACTGGTGATTATCGGCCCCTGCTCGATCCATGACACGGCAGCTGCCGTGGAATACGCTGGTCGCTTGAAACTCATCATGGACGAGTTGCAAGAAGATCTGGTGATCGTAATGCGCGTTTATTTCGAAAAACCAAGGACCACCGTAGGCTGGAAAGGTCTAATCAACGATCCCGACCTCAATTCCAGCTTCAACATCAACAAGGGCCTGCGCATGGCCCGGCAATTATTGTCGGATGTGAATAACCTGGGGGTGCCCGCTGCTACCGAATATCTGGATTTGATCACACCGCAATATGTCTCCGACTTGATTTCCTGGGGAGCCATCGGCGCCCGCACTACCGAGAGCCAGGTACATCGGGAACTGGCGTCCGGTTTATCCTGTCCCGTCGGTTTCAAAAACGCCACCGATGGCGGCATCAAAATTGCCATCGACGCGATCAACGCGGCGATGAGCCCCCATCACTTTTTATCCTTGACCAAGGAAGGCCGGTCGGCGATTTTTTCGACGCGCGGCAACGAAGATGCGCACATTATCCTGCGCGGCGGCAACAATCGACCTAACTACGACGAAGTCAGCGTCGAGCAAGTAGCCGAAGGCCTGGCCGGCGCGGGCCTGCGCCCGAATATCATGATCGATTTTAGTCACGCCAACAGTTCTAAAAAATACGAAAGGCAAATGCTGGTTGCCCAAGATGTGGCGGGACAGATCCGCGGCGGCGACAACCGGATCATCGGCGCGATGGTGGAAAGCCATCTAGTCGGTGGTCGTCAGGATGTCGAGGAAGGCAAACCCTTGACTTATGGACAAAGCATTACCGATGCCTGCTTGTGCTGGGAAGACAGCACAGAATTGTTACACCAACTGGCCGGCGCCGTAGAACGTCGTCGTGCCGCGACAACACACAAGGTTTAAAGCATGAAAATACAGGTCAATGGCGACAATCGCGAATATGGCGAGGACGCCACCGTTGCCGACGTAATTGCCGATTTGGGCTTAAGCGGCAAACGCATCGCTGTGGAATTGAACAAAGAAATCCTGCCCTTTACTCAACACGCCAGCCAGCGCTTGCAAAACGATGACCGTTTGGAAATCGTGCAAGCCATCGGCGGCGGCCAAGCCGACTACTTTACGCTGGCCGGCAAAAACTATAGCTCAAGGCTGCTGGTCGGTTCTGGCAAATACAAGGATCTGGAAGAAACCCGCCTGGCCACTGAAGCCAGCGGCGCCGAGATCATCACTGTCGCCATTCGCCGCACCAACATTGGCCAAAACCCTGGCGAACCCAGCTTGCTGGACGTAATTTCCCCGGATAAATACACCATCCTGCCCAACACCGCCGGTTGCTACACGGCCGACGATGCGGTCCGCACCTGCCGTCTGGCGCGCGAATTGTTAGGCGGCCACAAACTGGTGAAGCTGGAAGTGTTGGCCGATCAGCTGACTTTGTTTCCAGACGTTGCCGAGACCTATGTCGCCGCGGAATTGCTGGTTAAGGAAGGCTTCGACGTGATGGTCTACACCAACGACGACCCGATTGCCGCCAAGCGTCTGGAAGAAATCGGTTGCGTGGCGGTAATGCCGCTGGCCGCGCCGATCGGTTCCGGCTTGGGTATCCGCAACCCCTATAACATCCTGACCATCGTCGAAAATGCCAAGGTGCCCATCCTGGTCGATGCCGGCGTCGGCACTGCCTCCGACGCAGCGATGGCAATGGAGTTGGGCTGCGACGGCGTGTTAATGAACACCGCAATCGCCGCTGCGAAAAACCCGGTGCTGATGGCGTCGGCAATGAAAAAAGGCATAGAAGCCGGTCGAGAAGCTTTCCTGGCTGGGCGCATGCCGCGCAAGCGTTTTGCGTCGGCGTCTTCGCCGATTGATGGGTTATTTTTGTAAGAGCGATAAAATCCAGATGTAGGTTGGGTTAGCCCGATAGGGCGTAACCCAACGAAGTGAAGCTAACATTCAGAATATTTCCTTATGAATGCCATTAAGCCAGACATCGAAAATGACGTGCTTTGCTATTGCAGCGGCACCACAACGCAGCAAATCAAAGCCCTGCTAGCCGAGGGTATCGTCGATCCCGAAAGAATCTCCCGCATCACCGGCGCCGCGTCGGGATGCGGTGGTTGCGAGTTCGAATTGCAGCAACTTATATCCGATCACATTCAATAAGCATAAGGTAATGGCCTGCTGCGACGATCCCACCGAACCGAAAAAACTCGATCGCAGGGACTTGATTCGTTTGCAGGAATAATACGGCGAACTGGTCCGCGATCTGTTTACCGAAGACCCGGAAAAAGTGATTCTCAAGCTACTGAACAATTCCGGCAGCTATCTGACGGAATTGGCGGCACTAAACGCCCACTATGCTTCGGTGCGGCTGCGAGCCATTGGTTTATTGGAAAAATCCAGTTCATCGGTGCTGCAACGAATTGTCGAGAAGGAGCTGGATTCGGCGTTCGGATTGGCGGCGAAGTCGAGACTGGAGCAGGTTGACGGTTAAATATTCAACCAAGTAAGGACGAGCTGAGCAAAGTGAGTCGCATCAGTCACGATTGATGGACCTCTTCATCTTCGGCATTGCCTGGTTAAAATGGACCCTGGCAAGTATTACATCTGACATAATTGGATCTAATCTTTACGCATGAAATTCACCCAGTATTTTGAAAGCATGCGCCAGCGACCCGATCGAAGAGGCATCGATTTGACTTGGATTGAAAGGGTTATCAATCAACCCACAAAGCAAGTGATTCAACCGGACGGTAGAATACGGCTGTGGGCGGCGATTGACGAAGCCGGAGGACGATATTTGCGTGTCGTACTTTTGGAAGACGGCGAAACAATTCATAACGCGTTTTTTGATAGGTCATTTACCCCATGAAGATCAAATATTTTGAAGACACCGATACCTTGTATATCGAGTTTCGCGACGCCGAAATTTTGGAAACCCGCGATTATGATGACAACACATTGATAGACATTGATGCGGAGGGGCAAGTCTGCGGAATTACCTTAGAACATGCTAAGCAACGCGTCGATCTTCCGGGACTTTCGTATGAACAAATCGGTAGGCAAGCGGCTTAAGACTGCAATTCGGGATTGATAATCCTGAATTCCCGGATTTCACTCGGCATCATCCGAACTACTGGCTAAAGTAAACCATTCATTTTTTGGGAGTAAATTAAGTGTCAGGAACGCAATTAAGTGTTTGGGAAATGGTTAAAGAAGCAATTGAAAGTATTAAGCGGGAAGCCACATACTCTGAAATAAAAAAATACGTTAGAGATAAATATGGTGAGATCAACGATTCTTCATTGACTTGTTCAATTATTTCATGCTCTGTAAATCATCCATCCCGAATTCACTATTCTGAGAATAAAAAACCCAGGCCTGTTGATGGGACCGGATCGTATGACTTTCTATTCAATACTGGAAGAGGGAGAGTTTCTCCTTATGATCCAACTAAACATGGTTATTGGGAAATATTTGAAAAAGATGACGGGCGCCTAGGCGTCAGGCAAATTTTCGGCAATGAAGAAATGTTTAATTTAAGCGAAGGGGAAATTGCGCCGGATACTTCTCTATTTGCACTTGAAAGCCATCTACGTGATTATTTGGCCAAGAACATCTCAAAGTCAGCATTATTTGGATCAAAATTATCTCTATATATCAGTAATGACGGTCGAGATGGGGTTGAGTTTCAAACCGACGTAGGCCCGATAGATATTCTTGCTGTCGATGAATACGGTAGTTTTGTTGTTTTTGAATTGAAACTTGGTCGTGGCCCAGATTCCTGTTTAGGGCAGATTCTCAGATATATGGGCTGGGTAAAAAAACATCTCTCAGCGGATAAAACTGTGAAAGGAATTATTGTAGCTGCCGAAATTCCCATGAAACTAAGGTATGCCGTAACCCAAGTACCGAATGTAGATTTGATGGAATACGAACTAAGCTTTTCGGTAAAACCGATACAGTTATAATTTCAGCCCGTCCATGATTTATTAATGGTTCCTTTTGGATCATTATTTTCCATTCTCCCATGACCTCACTCCAAAAAATCGACCCCACCCGAATCAAAAGCTTCATCCGCCGCCAAGGCCGCGCGACTGCAGGCCAAAAGCAGGCACTGGAAAGCCATTGGGATAAGTATTGTCTATCACCGCAAGCCAGTTTTGATGCCGAACAAGCCTTTGGGCGGCAAGCGCCCTTGATTGTAGAGATCGGTTTCGGCAACGGCGACAGCCTGGCGGCAATGGCGGCAGACAATCCGGATTTGAATTATTTAGGCATCGAAGTGCATCGACCCGGCGTCGGCCATTTGATGATGTTGCTGGAGCAGCGCGGCATTAACAACGTGCGGATTTATCACCACGACGCCATCGAGATTCTGGAGCAAAAAATCACCGATCATAGCTTGGCCGGCGTGCATCTGTTTTTCCCCGATCCCTGGCAAAAGCGCCGTCATCACAAACGTCGCATCGTTCGTCCCAGTTTTGTGGAATTGCTGAACCAGAAGTTAGTGGCCGGTGGCTATTTTCACGCAGCCACCGATTGGGAACACTATGCCAAGGACATGCTGGGGATTTTATCTGAGGGCGTTGGCTTGGAAAACAGCAGCCTGACTAACGACTTTTGCGAGCGCCCAACTTACAGGCCCTTAACCAAGTTCGAAAATCGGGGCCTGGGCTTGGGTCATGGCGTTTGGGATTTGATTTTTCGCAAGGTTTAGCGCATTACCACATCAAATCGTCCGGAATTTGAAACTCTGCGTACGGATCGTCAGCGGCTGCGACATCCTGTGTGGCTTCATTCAACACCACAATAATACCCGCATCCCGCGCCTGCACTTTACGGGCAACTTCCGCCGGCACGATTTCGTAATGGCCATCCACTCTGGCAACACCCGCCCGACCATTAATCAATGCCTCGCGTACCTTGTCTGCCACGTATATGGTTTTAACTTTGTGCTCGTCGGTAAAGTTATAAGCCAAGCCATTAGGGTCCTGGGCGATTCGATTCATTTCGACGATTTGTTTGATTTGCGCGCCCAGGGCTTTTTGTTCCTCGGCCAGCTTGCGTTGCCGGTTCAATTCGCGGTCGCGTTCCACCTGTTGTTGGCGCAGTTGCTCGGCATTGAGTTTGACCTCGTCGACAATCTCGACGCCGTTATTGCGCTCGAGCTTGGTTTGTTTGCGTTTTTCGGCTTTGACTTGTTTAAGCTTGGCGTCGTTGCTCAGGCCGGATTTAAGCAGTTGTTCTTGCAGCGATAAAGTTGGCGGTTTTTTCATGGACAGACAGCAGTTTAGCAAGGTTGAAATGCGCGGAGCATAGCACAAAGCGTTAGTGACCCAGCATCTTCCCGGTAGCATATTGCCACCAGCTGAGCGGTGCGGTTAGCGGCACTTGGCAGCGGTCGTAACCTTGATATTCGATACCCCGAAAAATGTCTTCGCGTAGCCATTTGTAGGCGGCTGGCGCGCTTTGCAGTAGACGTTCCGGGATCAAAATATATTGTGCTACTAACTCGGCGAGCTTTTCCTGGGTATTGCCGTCGTAGCGGCCGTCGTTGACTTCGCCCAAATACTCGAAGGCTTCGAACCATTTCGATGGCCACAAAGCTAATTTGGCTTCCGCAATAATTTTCATGATCTCTTCGTCGTTGGAAATCTTGTGGTATTTATAAAAAAAATACAGATCGTCTTGACCGTTCCAGAAATGAAAGTTGTCGATAGTATGGGCGATTTCATGCACGACGATAGGCAATCTGAAATCCACCAGATACTGCACGCCGATGTCTCGATACGTGCCGCCTTCCTTGCCTTTATCAAACGCCTTGACGGTAAACACGATCAGATTCTGGCCGCTGAACACCTGCGCGACAGTTTGCGAACGAAAGCCGATGCCGGGAATCAGCGTCAACGGGTGAGTGTGATCCTGCCAGACGCTGTTTTTATAGTCTTCCTGAAACGCATCGCGAATCAGCTCCTGCATCACTGTCGGTTTGTCGGCAATTTCCCGCTCCAGATTGTCTACCGGTTTGGCTTTAGTGATGCTTTCCCGCAAAAAGGCCGGTATTTTGCGAATAGCTTTTTCGAACAAGCGCAAATGATCGACATTGAAGCGTTTCACCTCGTAGCGGTAGTCATCGCTGTGTTTGATGACGGTTTTGGTGTCGTAGAACAAGGCAAGCGCACGCGTTGCGGCTTCGGGGTCGCCCCAATATTTTTCCAGCACGCATAGCTCACCCGCGACATTACTGGCGCAGTCTTCTCGGTAATCGGCTAGGTCATCCAGATGGTCCTGGCTTTTATGGTCCGTCAACACGGCCACTGCCTGTTTGCGCAAGTCCGGGTGGCCCGCTTCATAAAAACGGATGATGTCGGCTAGTGCGGCGGTGCGGGTAAAGTTTTGTTGGCTGGTGGCGCAAACCAGCTCGGTGTTTTGCGACAGCGGGAAAAAACGGTTTTGAAACAGCGGTTCCGCTGCGTTGGGGCAGCCAGCGTGCAATAGCAGCCAGCTCAGACCAACCAACCGCAAATCAGTCGAACCACTCAAGCGTTTATTTATCCAGACCCATGGCATCCCAGACTTTTTGAATGGCGCCTTCATCCTTGTAATTGGCTTGCGGTGCGCCAGCCGGGTAATTCAAGGTGTAAATCCGTTCGGCGTCGGCAGCCAATTCGTCCATACCCAGTTGCCGATAACCATCCTGCATAATTTGTAAGGCAAACGGTATGGCGGGCGTGCGTTGGTATTCTTTGATAATGTAATTGGCACGATTTATGGCCGCTACATAGGCTTTGCGTCGCATATAAAAGTCTGCGACATGGACTTCGTACATCGCCATGTTGTTGCGTAGCGCAATCATCCGCTGTTTTGCGTCTGCAACATATTGGCTGTTGGGATAGCGGCGGATCAGCTCCTGAAAATTGTCGAAAGAATCTTTTGCCGGGCCAGGGTCGCGCTGAGAGGAATCGGTGGGCAGGAAACGGTCAATAAAGCCGATGCCGCGGTTGTAATTGATCAGACCTTTCAAATAATAAGCATAATCGACACTAGGATTGCGCGGGTGAATTTTGATGAACCGATCAGCCGCCGCCAACGCCGCTTCCGGATCGTCATTTTTGTAATAAGCAAAGGCGACGTTTAACTGAGCCTGCGCGGCGTAGTCGCCGAAGGGGTAACGCGACTCTAGCGCTTCGTAAAGGGTGACAGCTTTTTGATAGTTTTTATTATCCAGCGCTTCCTTGGCTTTTTCATGGAACATCTTGTCGTCCCAGCCGGCATATTCTTCCTCCTTGCTGGCCGAAGAATCCTTGCTCATGAAGGCATCCAGGGTTTCGCAGCCTTGCAGCATCCAAGCCAGACTGGCGATAAAAACGGTTTTTACTAAAACTAATCGCATACGTTTATCAACACGTTGTAATATTGCGGGTTTTTTGCAGCTTTTGGCGGCGTTCTGGCCGCGAGTATAACTTAAAAACGACTATGACGATATTGACGGCAAGGGTTCCCGAGGAACTGGCGGGTATGCGACTGGACCAGTGTCTGGCCGAAGTGTTCCCGGATTATTCGCGCAGCAAACTGCAAACCTGGATCAAAACCGGGCGAGTGTTGGTAGATGGCGAGATCATGAAAGGCCGCGAGAAACTGGATGGCGGGGAGGAAATCGAGCTGGATGCAGAAGCCGAGCGTGTGATCGAATACGCACCGCAGGAAATCCCGCTCGACATCGTTTACGAAGACGATGCCTTACTAATCGTCAATAAACCAGCCGGTTTGGTGGTGCATCCGGCAGTCGGTAACTGGGACGGCACCCTAGTCAATGCCTTACTGAATCACGCCCCCAGCCTGGATACGCTACCGCGCGCCGGAATCGTGCACCGCATCGACAAAGATACCAGTGGCCTGCTGATGATCGCCAAAACCCTCCAAGCCCACAATAGCTTAGTCGAGCAGCTGCAGGAGCGCAGCATCCATCGCGAATATCTGGCGCTGGTAAAAGGCTGGATGACTGCCGGCGGCACCGTCGACGAACCGATCGGTCGCCATCCGGTGGACCGCAAACGCAATGCCGTGGTGCGTCGCGGTGGTAAGGAAGCGATTACCCATTACCGCCTGGAGCAACGCTTTAAACGGCATACTTTGATCCGCGTAAAGCTGGAAACCGGTCGCACCCATCAAATCAGAGTGCATATGACGCACATCAATTATCCGCTGGTCGGCGATCAAGTCTACGGTGGTCGCTTTCAGATGCCTGCCGATTGCAGTCCCGCCTTGGCCGAAGCTTTGCGCAATTTCAAACGTCAGGCCCTACATGCCGCCAAATTGGGTTTAGAACATCCGGAAACCGGCGAGTATTGCGAATGGGAGCAAGCTATTCCCGAAGACATGCAAAACCTATTGAAATTACTGGCCGAAAATGAATTGGATCAAGCCTGATTGGCCCTTGCCGCCGCATGTGCACGCCGCCGTCACCTTGCGCACCGGTGGCGTCAGTACCGGCGCCTATGCCAGTTTGAATCCGGCCAGCCACGTTAACGACGACCCGCAGCACGTTAAAACCAACCGCTACATCATCAAGGACATGCTGCAACTGCCGTCCGAACCGGTTTGGTTGCAACAGGTGCATGGCGTAAGGGTAGTGAATGCCGATGAGACCAGCAGCTTGGCAGAGGCTGATGCCAGCTTTGCCGATCAAGCCGGCACCGTGTGCGCCGTATTGACTGCCGATTGTTTGCCTGTGCTGTTCTGTGGCGACGACGGTGAAGTGGTAGCTGCCGCGCATGCGGGATGGCGGGGCTTGCAGGCCGGCATTATCGCCGAAACCCTTTATGCCATGAGTTGCCAGGATGTGCACGTCTGGTTGGGACCGGCGATAGGCCCGGAACATTTTGAAGTAGGTGATGAGGTACGGGACGCTTTTATTAAAGACAACCCAATTTCCGCTGTGGCGTTTCGAGCCAAACAGCCGGGCAAATGGCTAGCCGATATTTACCGCTTGGCACGAATTAAACTGGCGGAATTGGGCGTGGAACAAGTCTATGGCGGCGGCCTCTGCACCGTCGCCGACGCACAACGTTTTTACTCGTACCGCCGCGACGGCGCGACTACTGGCCGTATGGCCAGCCTGATCTGGAGAGACTGATTTGACTGTATTGCTGTCGATTATCCTGTTTACCGCCCTGGGTGGCGTGCTAAGTGTACTGGCTGCTGCGGTATTTTTATTACTACCAGAACATAAGCAAAATCAGGTGTTGCCGCACGGCATCAGCTTTGCGATTGGGGCTTTATTGACCGGCGCCTTTTGCGGCCTGATCCCGCATGCGTTTCAAGACGTGCCGGTTCAAGACATGCCCAACTTATCGGCTACGATTTTAGCCGGTATCCTGCTGTTTTTTGGGTTGGAAAAACTGCTGATTTGGCGGCACTGCCATTCCCATGCTTGCGAAGCCCATGGCGAAGAATCGCACCACGAACAGCACGGCCACGAACACCATCATCCAAGCCCCGCAAGCGGTCATCGCCCGGCTGGCATGTTTATCATCCTTGGCGACAGCATCCATAACTTTGTCGATGGTGTGTTGATAGGCGCGGCGTTTTTAACTGACGTGCAATTAGGTATCGTCACTAGTCTGGCAGTGGCCGCGCACGAAATTCCCCAAGAAGTCGGAGACTTCGCCATCCTCTTGCACAGTGGTTATAAGCGCGGGGAAGCCTTGTTCTACAATATTCTGGCTAGTTTGAGTACCGTGGTGGGCGGCGTGTTAGCTTATTTTAGCTTGGGCGACTTGCACCATATCTTGCCTTACTTTTTAACTCTGGCGGCTTCCAGTTTTATCTATATTGCAGTGGCCGACTTGATTCCCTCCTTGCATCAAAAAACCGACATAAAAACGTCATTGCAGCAAATTGGCTTTATTTTGGCGGGAGTAGTGTTAATTCTGGTGATGCAGGGGATCGCGCATCGGTTTGAGGGAAAGCTTCAAGGTGAACGAGTTGAACAGTCCGGTATTGTTTAAAGCCTAACTCGCGTGGTGAACATTTGGCTTGGTTTCGACAAGTTGAACCCTGATGTGGGTTTGACCTTTAGTAATCATAAAAGTCATTCCGCAATCTGCGGCTGATTTGATAGACGTTTTCGGTATCGAATACATTTGTGTAAGCCGCCTGGTCTCCTTGGTGTTTAATATTGCAGCGGCGCTCCCCTTTGCGTTTCTCAAGTATCTCCGTTGATACCGGTTGTTGTGTCAAGCGCCTGTCATTTTTCTGCGAACGGATAAAATATTCTCTTACCTCGACGATTTTATTTTTGAAGCGTTTGCCATGCAATTTTTCGATAACGCGCTTCCCGGCCTTTTCATCGTCAATAAAAATACGCCCATGAAACGACAAAACGTTGGTCTTCATGTTTTTAAGACAAAAAATGTCGGTTTTTAGAATATTGCCCAGCTTGAAGGGAAATAACAGGCATAACTTGAGGGCTGGGGCGACAAAGTCTCCCAACTCGCTTTCTTGAGTAATCGATGGGATGTTTTTAATGATCAATATCATAAAGCCACTTCAGTAGTTTCGGACTGCTTACCCAGGATCGTTGCAACAGCGCTTCCGAGCTTTCCGAATGCTGTTCGGGTCAACAAATGCTGCCAACGGCGCATAGCCCCTTAAAACAAGACTCCGGGCCGCTGCTAGTGTCGCCAAGCTGTTTGGTCCCGTTGCCCTAGTATTGCTATTTAGCGTCAACCAGTCGTTTTACTTTAGGTACTGAAACATAGTCCAACTTTCAGATAAAAACAACTAACCCGCCGGCTCGGCGACGACGGCCCGCCGTTTTCCGATGCTTTGCAGATTCTGTGCAATATTCAACTGGTGCCAACACTTTACTTCATCAACTGCAAAATCCGAACACCGCAGCAGGAAACCGGTCGATGCAGCCTCCGTACTCAATCGCAGAAGCGGACCTAGCATTGTCGATTTAAAGAATTAAGTCGAGGCCGCGTTCTTGTCAATACAGTGTCGCGATTTGCTATTTTTTCCAATTTCCGCCAAGCAACGCGCTTAGACAAAGACTCTCCTTCATCACCGGATGATCTACTTAAGTTGCACAGTAAAACCGCTCGGTGGTGAAAAATAATTTTTCTGCGGCTCGTATTTCCTCTTAAAGCCGGAAACATCTTGAATAACTAATTGATTTTCCATGGAACGTATTCTATTGCTTTTGGCGCAGCTAGGCAGGCCATCCATCTTAATTCGGATCCAAACTAGTAGGTATTTAATAAGTCTTGCAAAGCCCGTTTTAATGGGTGTAAGGTTCGATGTGACGGCGTAAAAAATTAAATTTATGACTACAAATAGCAACTGCTTGTATAAAAAGCAGTGTTCTTGTAGTTATTTAGCAACGGATATTAAACGGTTGCTAATTACTATCTTTGTTTTATGCCGCGTTTAAAAATGACAGCGTAATAACTAAGTGCGCGTCTACAAAAATAATGTCCTCACCATGAGATTAGTTATGTCCAAATTTCCAATCGATCTTGGCGCTTATCAGCGCATCAGCTTAGATCCAAAAAACCCAACTTTGACCGATGCACAACGTGCCAGCCTAAAAGCCAATATTCAGCTTTGTCGCGATGCCATCGTATTTTTCACCTCAACCGGCGCGGCGCGCGGCGTGGGCGGTCATACTGGCGGTCCATACGATACCGTGCCGGAAGTGATGATCATGGATGCCTTGTTCCGCGGCTCCAATGATTTCGTGCCGATTTTCTTTGACGAAGCCGGCCACCGGGTCGCTACGCAATACCTGATGTCAACGCTAAACGGCGATCTACCGGCGGAACGCCTGATGGAATACCGTGCCGCGCATTCGCATTTGCCGGGTCACCCCGAATTGGGTTTTACCCCTGGCGTGAAGTTCAGCTCCGGTCGTTTGGGTCACATGTGGCCGTATGTTAACGGCGTGGCTATCGCCAACCCCGATAAAACCTTGTTTTGCTTGGGTTCCGACGGTTCGCAACAAGAAGGTAACGACGCCGAAGCTGCACGTCTGGCGGTGGCGCAAGGCCTGAACGTCAAACTGATCATCGACGATAACAACGTCACCATCGCCGGCCACCCATCCGAGTATTTGAAAGGTTGCAGCACCGCCAAAACCTTGGCCGGTCAAGGCGTGACAGTGCTGGAAGGCGACGGCGAAGACCTGGATGATTTGTACAAACGCATCATCACCGCTATCAACACCCCTGGTCCGGTTGCAGTGATTAACTACCGTCCGATGTGCCCTGGTATCGTTGGTCTGGAAGGTTCTACTCATGGCCACGATGTTGTATCAGTGAAAGTCGCGCTGGAATATCTGGAATCGCACGGTCAACAAGCTGCTGCGGACCATTTAAGAACCGTGCAAGCGCCTAAAAACGATGCGGTATTCCTGGGTTCCAGCGACAAATGGGATGCCAACCGTAACGTGTTTGGCGATGCCTGCGTCGAAGTCTTGGGACGTTTGACTGAAGCAGAACGGATTGCCAAAGTCCGAGTAGTGGACAGCGATTTGGAAGGCTCTTGCGGCTTGTTCAAAATTCATAAAGCTTTCCCAGAAGTGTTTATCTCATCAGGCATTATGGAGCGGGGCAACTTTTCCGCAGCCGCCGGTTTTGGTATGGCGGCGGACAAACAAGGTATTTTCGGCACCTTCAGCGCATTCTTAGAAATGCTGATGTCTGAAATCACCATGGCCCGGTTAAACAACTCCAACGTGCTTAGCCATTTTTCCCATTCCGGGATCGATGATATGGCCGATAACACCTGCCATTTCGGTTTGAACAATATGTTCGCCGATAACGGTTTGAGCGATGGCTACGATACTAAACTGTATTTCCCAGCTGATCCGCTGCAAATGAAAGCTTGCGTTAATGCGATCTTCTTCGATCCTGGCTTGCGTTTTGTATTCTCCACCCGTTCCAAAGTACCGACTATTTTGGGTAGCGACGGCAATGAGTTCTTTGGTGGCGACTACAAATTCGTGCCCGGCAAAGACGAAATCATTCGCGAAGGTACAGCGGGCTATATCGTCAGCTTCGGTGAAGCCTTGTATCGCTCGTTGGATGCGGTTGAGCGTTTAAAACAACAAGGTGTGGATGTCGGTTTGATCAACAAACCCACATTGAATGTCATCGACGAAGACATGCTGACTAAGCTCGGCAAATCGCCGAAAGTGTTGGTGGTTGAATCATTCAACCGCAAAACCGGTTTGGGTAGCCGCATGGGCACCTGGTTGCTGGAGCGAGGTTACACACCAAAATACGCGCACATTGCGACGCATAAAGAAGGTTGCGGTGGACTGTGGGAACAATTCCCGCATCAAGGCATTGACCCTGCCGGCATTATGGCCAGCTTCTTAAAAGGTTAATCCTCCCCTGTACTTAGGGCACAGGGACGTGCCCATATTTTTCTACTGCGATTCGTCTCAAGACAAGGTTCCTAACCAAACATTATCGAAACTTGGCGAATTCGCATTTATAACATTTGGCAGTCGCCAGACCGAGGCATGCGGAAAGTACTTAGCCCCCTGAAGACCAATGTCAGCTTTGCAATCCTTGTAGAGCAAATAACGGCACCCTCTCTCTCGATTTAGAGGTTTCATCAAACCAATTGCACCTAGCAAGACCGAATTCCAATTATTTCGACTGCTTAATGCAGTCACAAACCAGGTAAACCATGCAAAAACGAATCATCGGTGAAAGTCGGCTCGATACAGCATATTTAACGACACCCGAGCTGAATCTGGAGGAACTTGCAGATGTGGAAGTCTCATCCGAGGATAGCCAGCATCCTATAGAAGCCGCTCTATTGCCCGGCTATACCCTGGGTTGGCGAGCGAGCACGCCAGGAAAGCAAGCCATCCGACTGCTGTTTAAACAGGCGCAGCCTGTGATGAGTATTCAACTGGATTTTTTGGAATCGGCTGTCGCCAGAACACAAGAATACCTCGTTCGTGTATCTCCGGATAACGGACAGTCTTATGTCGAAATCGTCCGCCAACAATGGAATTTCAATCCGCAAGGTTGTACTGCGGCATCGGAGCAACACCTTGTCGAGTTTCCTGCGGTAAGCATTATCGAATTACATATCACTCCGGATATTAACGACTCAAGCGTATTTGCCTCGCTTGAAAAAATGCGTGTATTTTGAGTTTTCGCCAGCAATTTGAGGTTTGAAAAAACCTTGGGAAAACCTGATATGCCCTAAAAAACATATTCGGCCTACAGTTTATTTTTCTGAAGATATAACCATGTCAGTGCCCACACCTACTCATAATATCCATCAATTAACCAAAAATACGATTGCTCTTATTCTTGCCGGCGGACGTGGTTCCCGGCTAATGAATATGACGGATTGGCGCGCCAAACCCGCCGTACCTTTTGGCGGCAAGTTTCGTATTATCGATTTTCCGTTATCCAATTGCGTCAATTCCGGCATCCGTAAAATCGGCGTAATGACGCAATACAAGGCGGATTCGTTGATTCGCCATATTCAAAAAGGCTGGGGATTCATGCGCGGCGAATTCGGCGAATACGTCGATATAATGCCGGCGCAACAACGCATTGACGAGACATCCTGGTACAAAGGTACTGCCGATGCCGTCTTGCAGAATATCGACATTCTCAGAGCCCGACGTCCCGATCATATTTTAATTCTGGCCGGGGATCATATTTATAAAATGGATTATTCGGCGATGTTAATTGATCACGTCGAAAAAAATGCCGACTTAACCATAGGTTGCCTGGAAGTATCGTTAAAAGACGCATCTGCTTTTGGGGTAATGGATGTAGACGCGGAGCGCCGAGTCAGAGCGTTTGTCGAAAAACCGGCAAATCCGCCTGTCATGCCGGGTCGAACCGATACCGCCTTGGCCTCAATGGGTATTTATATTTTTAATGCCGAATTTTTATGGCAACAATTAATTAAAGACTCGCTCAACGAAAACTCTTCAAACGATTTTGGCAAAGATATTATTCCCTCCGTTATCAACGATCATATTGTTAATGCCTATCCGTTTTTAGATTTACAAAGCGGTCAACAAAGTTATTGGCGCGATGTCGGCACAATAGACGCTTATTGGGCGTCCAATTTAGAATTGATCGGCGTCGAGCCGGATTTAAATTTATACGATACGGCCTGGCCGATATGGACCTATCAGGAGCAAACGCCGCCGGCTAAATTTGTCTTTGATGATAACGGTCGACGCGGTCTGGCCGTGGATTCGATGATTGCGGGCGGCTCTATTATTTCCGGCGCGACCATCAAACATTCCATGGTGTTCTCCAATGTTACGGTAAATGAATCATCGTTTATCAAAGACAGTATCCTGTTACCGCAAGTCTGGATAGGCGAAAATTGCCGCATCATCAAAGCCATCGTCGAGAAAGGCTGCGAGGTGCCGGCGGGCACGGTGATTGGCGAGAATATTGAAGACGATAAAAACAGATTTTATGTTAGCGAAGGCGGGGTTGTGTTGGTAACTGCCGAAATGTTGGGGCAAAAACTACATTACGTCAGGTAAGTAGTTATAAGCGCAAGCGTTTTTCAATCTTTAATAGCAATCAACTATATGCCTGAATCTGTTTCACTCTATACATTAAAGTCGCTGCTGGAACACCCCGAGTTTTTGGAAAGAGACTATTGGTATGAACAATACTACGATGCTAATCAGGTGGTATTTTTAGAGGGTGACAGAGGTAAAAAAATCTATGTGATCTTAACTGGACAAGTTTCGGTCTGTACCCGCGTGGTACTTTCCGAAAACCAACAAATGCTATCCGGCCTATGTGAGTTATTCGATGGCGACGAGTTTGCTCGCTCCTGCTTTTTCGATGACGAACCGCACAGCGCTACAGTCAAAACTGTTACGGAATGCAGCTTGGCCGTAATCGATGAGGTAAAGCTTAAACAGTCTTTAGATAATAATCCCGAATTAGGTTATCACCTGCTAACGCATTGGATAGGGATTATTTTGCCGCGGATCAGACAAGGTAATAAACGACTTTCTGGTCTTTTTAGTTGGGGACTAAAGGCGCACGACATCGATAGTTTGTTTTAAAGATAGAAGCGCCCGTTTACCGATGAAACATAACGGGTGCCGGCCTTAGCCGCCAAATAGCTGGTGATCGATCAAATCGCATAGACAATGCGAGATCAACAAATGCACTTCCTGAATGCGGGCCGTGGAGTAAGACGGTACGCGGATTTCGATGTCGGCTTCGTTTAACGCGCCAGCCAGCACGCCGCCGTCCTTGCCACTTAGCGCGATCACCGTCATATCGCGGTCATGCGCCACTTTTACCGCCTTGATGATATTGCCGGAGTTACCGCTGCTGGTGTAAACCAGCAAGATGTCGCCAGCCTGCCCAAGTGCGCGCAACTGCTTTGCAAAGATTTCGTCGTAGTGATAGTCGTTGGCAATAGAAGTAATGGTCGAGGTGTCGGTACTCAAAGCAATTGCCGGCAGAGCGGGGCGTTCCCGTTCGAACCTGTTTAGCATTTCTGAAGAAAAATGCTGCGCATCCCCCGCCGAACCGCCATTACCGCAGGTCAAGACCTTCTTATCGTTTACTAAGGCCTCGACGATTTTTTGCGACGCAAACTCAATTAGCTCGCACAGGCTGGCCATGGCGTCCTGTTTGGTTTGAATACTGTCGGAAAAATGGGCGATGATGCGATCTTGTAAACTCATAGGTCTCAGGTTTGAAAAGCGTTTTTGATCCATTCCAGCTGATTGTCGCCGGATACAGCAACCACATCGAAGCGAATCGAGGCATGGTTAAGGTGGTTGATTATGACATAGTGTTGGGTGGCGGCGATGATGCGCGCCTGTTTTTGCCGAGTGATGCTGGCTAAAGCACCGCCGAATTGTGCGGATTTGCGAAAGCGCACTTCAATAATCACTAGCGCCCCGCTGTCTCTCATCACCAAGTCCAGCTCGCCCATTTTGCAGCGGAAGTTGCTACAGACTAGTTGCAAGCCTTGCTCTGTTAGGTAGGCTAAGGCCTGTTGCTCCGCACTATCGCCCTTCTGCAGATGCGCCGGCTTGGCTTTGCCGAATAACATACTACTCGACAAAACCTGAAGCTACGGGCACGCCGCTTCTAAACTGGGCACAGACTAACTTACGGGCGATGCGATTCTCGTTGTTTACAGACAAACGACCTGTCGCTCCAGCATAAGGTGTGCCGGCCAACTGCGGTAATTGGCCGATAATGTTATAGGCATCTATGCCCAAAGCCACCAGCTTAATCTGACTATCGGTCAGACCTTGCCAGGTACTCTGCACAGCCTGTTGGCTTAACGGGCCGGTGAAGTTATCGGCGAACACCCAAGGTAGATCGCAGAAATTAATCTTGCCCAATTCGCTATCGCGCACCGGGTTTTGCCTGCCACTGTAGATGTTGGGCATCGCATACACCGCCAATTCGCTACTTTGCGAATATTTTAGCTGCGGCGCAAGCTCTCTAGCCAATTCCGGACTGACGCTCACAAACAGAGCCAGTGCCTGTTTCTGACCATTCACGCCAACGCTGGGACCAAGTAAGGCTTTCACGATCGCTGCAAAATCGTGTTGCTTCGGATCGTAACTTTGCATCCCAACCACCGCGCCGCCGGCAGCTTGCCAAGCCGACATCAGATAATGGCGTACGCGCTGACCTTGTGTTGTCTCCGGCGTCAGCAACACGGCGTTTTGTTGCCCGTCGCGCTTGGCCTTTAACACCAGCTGCTCAGCGTCGTCGATGGGGCTAAGGCCAAACTGATATAGATTGTTTTTGTTCAGGTTTTCCACATGATTCAGCGCCAGCACCGGCACGGTCAATTCGGTAGATTGCGCCAAACTTTGAATTTGCTCTTTCACCAATGGCCCTATCACCTGTTTAGCACCCTCGCTAACCGCCAGTCGGTAAACGTTGGCAATATCGTCTTTGTCGCTGTCGTAATACTTTAACGGCATCTGCGGTGCGGCGCTGGCGGCCAAGCGATGGGCTACTGTTAATCCTTCCTTGATGGCTTTAGCCGCACTGGCGTAAGAACCGGAGTTGGGCAACAACACGGCAATGCTTGCTCCCGGAGCAGGCGGTTGCGCCGGCTGTTCCGGTTCTTGAGCTGCCTGCTGATCGATGGGGGGCGGGTTCAGATAGGCTTGCAGATAATCGGCGTTGGCCGGATGACCGGGAAACATTTGCCGCCATTGCTGGATTTGTCCGGCTGTGTCGAAACCAGACACGTTGCGTTGTTTAAGAATTTTAGCCAACGCCATCCAGCCACTCAATTCGTCGACGATGGGCGACGGGCCGCTTAGCGTTTCCAGCGGCAACACACTGAGCGCATCCAGGATGGCGACAATGTTTTGTTTTTGCTGCTCGGGTTTTTGTAGCAAACGGCCTAGTTTAAGACGCGCTCTGACGCTGGGCAATACATCACCCAGCAAAGCGTGTACGAAGGCCATGGATTGGTAATAAGCAATTTGATCGGCATCGGTCAATATGGCAGGCCGCACACCCTCCAGCTTTTTCAAGGCTTGCTCCGCATCGCCCATACTCAACGCCACTTGGGCTTGAAGCAATTTGAATTTGCTGAACAGCTCCGGTGATAACTGTTCGGGGTTGATCTTATCCAGGGCTTTTTGCGCGGCTTGGCTGTCGCCGGCTTGCAGGCGGGTGTCGGCATCCAGTAGATAGAGACTGCTTTGATTGTCGGCCATTCGATAGCTGCGCGGCGGTTCAACGGATTTGGCTTTCCGGGCGCTGGTCTGCGGACGAACTTCCAATTGGGTCTTATTTTTGACCGGTTGTTCGCTGCACGCAGCCAGTAACAACAGGCCGAAAAACCAGCGGTTTAGAACACGACGCGGCATAATGGCGGCAAATTTGCGAACAGACATAGCACAGGGGCCTGAAGAATAAATGTACGGAAAATTATACGTGGTTGCCACGCCAATAGGTAATCTGGCCGATTTCAGCTTCCGGGCGGTGGACGTATTAAAGCAAGTGGATTTGATTGCTGCCGAAGATACCCGCCACGTCAAGATGCTGCTGCAACATTACGGTATCAATAAGCCGCTGCAGTCGCTGCATCAACACAACGAAGAGCACGCTTCGCAAGGCTTGGTAGATAAAATTCGCAGTGGTCAGTCCGTGGCCTTGGTGTCCGATGCCGGCACACCGATGATCAGCGACCCCGGTTTTCCGCTGGTCAAATTGGCTAGGCAGCAAGGTGTGGATGTGTGTCCAATACCGGGCGCTTGCGCGCTGATAGCTGCTTTGTCGGTGGCAGGATTACCGACCAGTCGTTTCAGTTTCGAAGGTTTTTTGCCGCGCACCGGCTCGGCTCGGCGCAGCTTTTTTGAAAGTAAACTGGCCGATGTTTCCACTTGGGCCTTTTACGAATCCAGCCATCGTATTCAGGCTGCGTTGGAAGATATGTTGACGGTATTTCCGGCTGATCACCAAATTGTCGTAGCCCGAGAGATCACGAAATTGCATGAAACCATAGTCGGTGATGAATTAGCCAAAGTACTGGAGAAAGTACAAACCGACGAAAACATGCGTAAGGGTGAGTTCGTGGTATTAGTAGCCGGTCACGAACCGGGCGAACAGGATGATGAATTAAACGAGGAACAGCGGCGGATTTTGGGCATCTTACTAACAGAATGCTCCACCAAAACCGCCGCTGCGCTGGCGGCAGAGCTTACCGGCCAGCGTAAAAAGACGCTATATCAGGCGGCACTGGCGATGCAAGACAAGCAAGGCGGCTAATTCCACCAATCTTGCGCCTTTCACACCCGTACATCGATCCCGTTAGCCGATACGCTGGCCGACTCCAGCAATTTCAAGGCATTCTGCCCTTGCTGTTCCTGCATTTCCTTGGCTTTAGCCAATACAGCTACTCCGACCTGCTGAGAGGTTTTTTGGGTGGACATTTGCGTCGCCAGTCCGGCGATAGAAGAGACTGAATCGAGCATGGCGTGGCCCCGTTAGGTTGATTTAGGGAAGCGCTGCCAACCGGCAACGCCGTTAGGTGTTACCGGGTTATCGAACAGAAAGCTGAAAACTTTAGAAAAAATGTAAAGCGAAGGCGTTAGAGAGCGGTTGGTATGAACTTCCTGGTGGGGAACTCAATTTTATGGGGTTATTTCAGCTATAAAACTTTGAATTTGCATGCTATCGAACGGCCAATTCAGCTGGCTTTGGCTTGGCGCGTGCTGCAATACCGGGATCAACAGGCCGTATTCGGCCTGCCATTGCTCGCTAGCCATAATGTCCTGGCTTAAAAAATCCAGCCCGACGGCGAGCAACAGTGCCCCAGCTTCTTCGCACAAGTGACAGCCTTCGGTGCCGAACAGGATAAGGTCCGCCATATTATTGCTTAGATCAGTGATTCAAATGCGCCGCCAACCAACGCTCTGCCACTTCCAACTTTAGGCCTTTGCGCCGCGCATAGTCCTCCAACTGATCCTGATCGATCTTGCCGACGTTGAAATACTGCGAGTCCGGGTGCGAGAAATACCAGCCGCTGACCGCCGCAGTCGGATACATCGCAAAGTTTTCGGTGAGTTCAATGGTGGTGTTTTCGGTGACGTTCAGCAACTCGAACAACTTGGCTTTTTCGGTGTGATCCGGGCAGGCAGGATAGCCGGGGGCCGGACGAATACCCTGGTAAGCTTCCTCGATCAAGGCGTGGTTGTCGTGTTGTTCATCTTCAGCATAGCCCCAGTAATCACGGCGCACAGTTTGGTGCATGTATTCTGCAAAGGCTTCGGCCAAACGGTCAGCTAACGCTTTCAGCATGATTGAGCTGTAGTCGTCATGATCTTTTTCGAATTCGGCCAGTTTGGTTTCGATGCCGATACCGGACGTCACCGCAAAACCGCCTAAATAGTCAGCAATCCCGCTACCAATCGGCGCGATGAAATCCGACAGACAATAGTTGGGTCGGCCGGGTGCCTTGACGTTTTGCTGGCGCAAGTGATGCAGCGTTTCGCGTTGCTGACTGCGGCTGTCGTCGGTATACAGCAGGATGTCGTCGCCGTCGCTATTGGCGGGGAAGAAACCGATCACGGCTTTGGCCGTCAGCCATTGCTCGCGGATGATGTGTTTCAACATATCCTGGGCATCTTCGAACAACTTGCTTGCCTCGACCCCAACCACATGATCGCTAAGAATCGCCGGATAGCTGCCGGACAATTCCCAGGTTTGGAAGAAAGGTGTCCAGTCGATATACCAAACCAGTGTATCCAGCGGAAAATTATCGATGACTTTGGTGCCGAGGAACTTAGGCTTAACTGGCTGCTGATTCGCATAATCAAATTTATTGAGCCGGGCTTTTTCCAGATTATGCTGCGGATTTTTAGCCTGCCGGCCTTTGTGTCGCTCACGCACCACGGCGTATTCGGCGCGGGTTTTTTCCACGAAATCGGCTTTTAAATCATCACTGAGCAGAGAGCTGACCACGCCAACGCTACGCGACGCATCCGTGACATAGAGCGTAGGCGACTGATAATGCGGTTCGATTTTTACCGCGGTGTGCGCACGAGAGGTAGTCGCGCCACCTATCATCAACGGAATCGTGAACCCTTGGCGTTGCATTTCCTTAGCGACATGCACCATTTCATCCAGCGACGGCGTGATCAAACCGCTCAGGCCGATCACGTCGACATTTTGCTCGCGGGCGGTTTTCAAAATAGTCTCGGCCGGCACCATCACGCCCAAGTCGATGACTTCATAATTGTTGCATTGCAAGACCACGCCGACGATGTTTTTGCCGATGTCGTGCACGTCGCCTTTAACGGTGGCCATCAGCACCTTGCCGTTGGTTTGCCGCTCGCTACCGTCTATCTCTGCATCCATGAACGGCATTAAATACGCCACCGCTTTTTTCATTACCCGCGCGGATTTGACCACTTGCGGCAGGAACATTTTGCCTTCGCCGAACAAGTCGCCGACCACGTTCATGCCGTCCATCAACGGGCCTTCGATGACATGCAGCGGCTTTTCGGCTTCCAGTCGGGCGGCTTCGGTATCTTCTTCGATGTAATCGGCGATGCCCTTCACTAACGCATGTTCCAGGCGTTTAGTGACCGGCCAGTCACGCCATTCCAGGGTTTCCACCTTGGCTGCCTGGCCACTGCCGCGATACTTCTCGGCGATTGCCAAGAGATTTTCAGTACCTTCCGGCGTGCGGTTCAGAATCACGTCTTCGACTGCGTTACGCAACTCGTCGGGAATGTCCGCGTAAATCGCCAACTGTCCGGCGTTGACAATACCCATATCCATGCCGGCATGCACTGCGTGATAGAGGAACACCGCGTGAATCGCTTCGCGCACCGGGTTGTTGCCGCGGAATGAGAACGACACATTGGAGACGCCGCCGGAAATTAAGGTGTGCGGCAAGGTCTGCTTGATAGTGCGAGTGGCTTCGATGAAATCGACGCCATAATTGTTGTGTTCTTCGATGCCGGTGGCAACTGCGAAAATATTCGGGTCGAAGATGATGTCTTCCGGCGGGAAGCCGATTTGCTCGGTCAGGATTTTATAGGCGCGGCTGCAGATTTCCACCTTGCGGGCCATCGTGTCGGCCTGGCCTTGCTCATCAAACGCCATCACGATGACGGCGGCACCGTAGCGGCGCACCAGTTTGGCATGTTTGATAAATGCTTCCTCGCCTTCCTTGATGGAAATAGAGTTAACCACGCCCTTGCCCTGGATGCATTTTAGGCCGGCTTCCAGAATGTCCCATTTCGAGGAATCCAGCATAATCGGCACTTTGGCAATGTCCGGCTCGGCTGCCAGCAGGTTCAAAAAGCGCACCATCGCGGCTTTCGAATCCAGCATGCCTTCGTCCATGTTGATGTCGATAATCTGCGCGCCGTTTTCGACCTGCTGCTTGGCAACCTCCAAGGCTTCTTCGTAACGCTCTTCAATGATCATTTTTTTGAACACTGCGGAGCCGGTGACATTAGTGCGCTCGCCGACGTTAACGAATAAGGTTTCCGGACCGATGCTCATGGCTTCCAGGCCGGCCAGGTGGCAGCGTTTTTCTAGCTCAGGAATCGGGCGCGGCGGATACTTTTCTAGCGAAGCGACGATGGCGCGGATGGTGTCCGGCGAGGTGCCGCAACAGCCGCCGATGATGTTCAAATAGCCGCTCGCGGCCCAGTCGGCCAATTCGGCGGCCATTTGCTCCGGTGTTTCGTCGTATTCGCCGAATTCGTTTGGTAAACCGGCGTTCGGGTGGGCAGAGACGTAGGTGTCGGCTATGTTGGACAGTTCTTCGATGTACTGGCGCAATTCCTGGGCGCCCAGCGCGCAGTTGAAGCCAATTGAGATCGGCTGCACGTGCTTCAAGGAATACCAGAATGCGGCTGCGGTTTGGCCCGAAAGCGTCCGACCGGAGGCGTCGGTAATCGTACCGGAGATCATTACCGGTAGCTTGTAGCCGAGTTTGTCGAAGGTTTGCTCGACCGCAAAAATTGCTGCCTTGGCATTCAAGGTGTCGAACACCGTTTCGATCAGGATAATATCGGCGCCGCCATCGATTAAGCCTTGCGTAGCTTCGCTGTATGCCTCAACCAGATCATCGAAAGTGATGTTACGGAAGCCGGGATCATTCACATCCGGGGACATGGATGAGGTACGATTAGTTGGCCCTAACACGCCCGCGACGAAGCGCGGCTTGTCCGGCGTTAGAGCACTAACTTCCTCGGCGGCCTGTTTGGCAACGCGGGCTGAGGCGACGTTAATCTCGTAAGCCAGATCCTCCATCCGATAATCGGCCATCGCAATGCGGGTGGAGTTAAAGGTGTTGGTTTCCAGAATGTCCGAACCGGCGTCAAGATAGGCACGGTGAATCGCCTTGATTATTGCCGGCTGGGTAATCGATAATAAATCGTTGTTGCCCTTCAGGTCGACCGGCCAGTCGGCAAAGCGCGCACCGCGATAATCCTTCTCCTCCAATTTATAACTCTGAATCATGGTGCCCATCGCACCGTCCAGAAACAAAATCCGTTGAGATAATAACTGGTGTAATCTTTGTGTGCTGTTCATACTGCCTGATGGTCGCAAGGGTGAATATACGGCGGGCTAGTCCGTTTTAATATCAAACCAAATTTCGAGGGAAATGATGTCTAAACCCAGTCTATTGCATGTCTTAAAAAGCGTGATTGCCGCCGGAATCGGCGTACAAAGTAATAAGAATAGAGAGCTTGATTTTCAGCATGGCTCTTTGCCTGCCTATATCGTGGTCGGGCTAATCGTGACTGTGTTATTTATTTTAACGATAGTCAGCATTGTCTCCGCCGTTACCGGCAGTTGATGAATCTCAGCCCATAACGAAGCCCAAGCTGGCTTGGGCTTCGGGGTCAACCGGCTTAGTTGCTGGAGGTTTTGAAGCTGTTTTTTATGCTAAGGAACATATCTTTGATGCCGCTGAACAGGTTCGCAGGTGTCAAAGACTGTTTCAAAATGAACTGAGTGCGAATCAAAGCGACAGCTATGAAACCCGCAAAAGGCGGCAACAATTCGAAGAAAACCGGCATGAACCAACCACCAGCGCCTTCCTGCGTTTTTCTATCGCCGACACTGGTCAGATCGCGGTCGTATTCTCCGCCAACATCTTTACCGTCTAATCCGTCAATGATCATGATATTGATGTTGTAGAACATCACTTGAATGACCAAGAACACTATGGCACAGCCGGCAACCCACATCAGAACATTGCCCGTTTTGGCTTTTATCAGGGTTTGATACACCCAGATCGCCGTCAAAATCATTATTACGCCACCAATCATCTCTATTCCCCTTGTAACTATTGACTATTTTTATAATTCTCAAAAATCTGGTTGAGTGGGCATACTACCATAATCCACCTGGATGGCAATTGCGACGGGATGTTTCCACCATAGCCATGAATCACTTGACTTTGAAGGTGGCTAAAGTAACATATGAAGCTCGACCGCCAAAGACATGGCACATTTTATAACAACTAACTAAAGGTAGGAGGCACCCATGGGAGCGATCTTAGATTTAACAGAAATGCTGAAAGAACCGTCGGGCATGATTGGAGCGCTGGTAATCATCGCTGCAGGATACTTTTTTGTAAAATGGGTTTTTGCTGAGCCTAAAGACGAAGAGTAAGCTACACCCCTCGCTTACAAAGCTTTTCTGGAAAAAGCGGCTACGGATAGATCCCGTAGCCGCTTTTTTTTTGCCTGAAGCATACCGAGTTTAGATCCCTTATAATTTATAGCTTTTTGGCCTGCCGACCCGCTATGTACAAACTGTTAGTTCAGAAAATAAACGCGCTTTATTCCAAAAAAGTACCCGCTACCGGCATAGGCCTTTTCAGGCTATTGTTCGGACTTGTGACCTTGCAGGAAGTTTTCTTTCTTTTGTATTTCAATCACTTAATATTCGACCCTATCCCGTTCATGGATGTCGAATTTCCGATGATTCCCTTTTTCCTGTGGCTGTGGGCCGCAGTGGCGTTTTGCTTGGTCATTGGCTATCGCTGCCAGACGGTTAGCATTGCTAACTACGCTTTTTGGTTGGTATTCGTCAACTTCACACCGATGCAGCGCGATTTCGATGGCGGTTTTGACTTGTTCATGATCGGCGCTAATTTTTTTCTAATCTTCATGCCTATGGACCAAGCCTTTTCTGTTGATCAACTCAGAAAAAAATTGCAGCGCCCATTTGTACATTATTCTCAGTACCAAGCCCCAAAAGTATCGGCATTGACCTACTACCTCCCCGTCTTGATCTGTCTGGGGTTTTTGTACTTTGACTCGGCAATACATAAGATGTTTGCCGAGCATTGGCGCAACGGTTTGGGCGCTTGGCTGCCGTCTACAATTCCGTATTACATGTCCGCACTGGATATGTCTTGGCTGCTAAATTTTGAGATCTTGCAGAAGATCATCGGATATACCATCATCGTTTTCCAATTCACTTTCCTCGTGCTCTTTCATCGCCGCTGGTTCAGATGGCTGTATTTTCTGATAGGCGTCTCGATGCATATCGGCATCACCCTGTCGCTAAATATTTACCCGTTTGGCATCGGAATGTTAATTTTTTACGTCTTAGTGATGCCGTTTGCCTGGTATAGAAAAATGGGGGCCTTCTTGCGGGCCAAACAGCCATTTTTGACTGTGTTTTACGACCAGCAATGCCCATTGTGCAACCGCACGGTTTTGACGCTAAATCACTTCGACGTTTTGCATGGTGTCGATTTCAAGCCTGCTCAAGTATTCGCAATCGATTACCCAGCCCTGGCCGAGTTGGGCGAAAAGCAACTACTGACCGATTTGTACGCACTAGATAACGATGGACGGATTTATGCCGGCGTTGACACCTATGCGCAGATTTTAATCTCTATGCGCTACACCGCGGTGATCGGTTGGGCCATGAAACTGCCGCTACTGTATCAGTGGATATGCGGGCGTTATCGGGCGATAGCCGATTCGCGCGCGCGGTTGGTGTGCGATGTGAGCTGTATGCCGGCATCAGTCGAAAGCCTGCCACCAAGCTGGTACGAGCGAATTTTCGAAGCGGAGCATGGGTTACCGGCCAGAAGTCGCGTACACAAAATCAGCAAAGTGTTGCTGGTATTGGTCCTGCTTCAATTCAACAGCAGCTTTCACTATGGCTTGTTATACCGCTTGCATGTCGACACCCGCCAATCACCGATAACCAGCATGCTGGCGGACATGAGTAACGCGATTATGATGATGTCTCACACGTTTTTTGGCATCACTCCGCACGCTTTGTACCTACACGACCATTTCGACGGCTACGACCGCTTATTGGCCATCACCTATATCGATTCCAACGGCGAAGAGCAATGGTTGCCATTTGTCGATCGTGAGGGCCGCATGTTGGCGCCTAATTGGGGGCGGGTACATTCGATGTGGGCCAACATTGCGGTAACGCCAAATATCGATGAATTCCGCTTGAAAAAATTCATCATGAAAGTCACTGCATTCTGGGGAAAAAAGACCGAGCTAGATCTGGATAGTACGCAATTTGTCGTGAAAATGAAGAGAATTCGAGCGCCGTTTGTGTGGGAAAAAGACCTCAGGAACAGTAACTTGACCGGAGATTGGCAAGCAATAGGCTCCGCGCAATGGCTTGGAAAGGAAGTAAAGATCAATCTGCCGAAAGACATCGGTATATTGTGAGTAACGAGGGTATTGCATCCTCGGTTTTGTCATGCTATAAATTTTACGTGCTTGAATTTGAGTACACACAAAAATAAAAACCTTTAAATCGGAGGATGTTATGAAAAAAGTATTTTCTGTCTTGGCTATGGTAATGATGATTGTCAGCTTGAGCGGTTGCATGGACGATCCAGACGGTGGCAACCCTAAACCAAAAGGTTATGGTTCACCTAACCAACAAGGCTCAGGGCTTAAATAATCCTAGTCCTGACAGGATTTTCCTTCCTGAGTAAGGCCCACGCGAGTGGGCCTTATATCCCAGATTTTAGCCTCCAAACAGATTTAGTTTGCGCAAGACGGCGTGGGCATGTTTAAATCTCGCCGTGCTTAATTTTTTAGTTTAGATTCAGTACACGAAAAAATATAAAAAACTTTTATTTGGAGGATGTTATGAAAAAAGTATTATCTCTTTTAGCTATGACCCTGATGATTGTTGGCCTGAGCGGTTGCATGGACGATCCAGATGCGTCAAAACAAAAAGTTTCTAGCTCTACTTCAGTAGCGCTGTAATCTTTAAGCTTTAAAAAAAGGCCCGCGGAAGCGGGCCTTTTTTTTGGGCTAAGTATAAATAAGCTAATCCGATTTAACCTTTTATTCGTTCCTCTTCTATTTCCAGCATCGCTTTATTGATCCACGCTTCAGCCTCTGCATTAATATCCTTCGATTTTTTATCCACGCTGCTAATAGCCGGCCCAATCTTCACCTTAATTACCCCTGGATATTTCAAAAAGCTGTTACGCGGCCAATATTCGCCGGCATTGTGAGCCAGCGGAATCGCCGGGAAACCGGATTTTTGCGCCAGCATTGAGCCGCCGGCATTAAATTTTTTATGCGCTCCCGGCGCCACTCGGGTTCCCTCTGGAAACACCACCACGAATAAACCTTCCTGCAAACGCTGGATGCCCTGATCGATCAGCATTTTCAGCGCTTCTTTTTGATTTTGCCGGTCTATGGCGATAGGTTTTAAGGTGGCCAGCGCCCAACCGCCGAACGGGATTTGCAGTAATGATTTTTTCAATACGGCGGTTTGTGGAGAGATAAATTGCCGCAAGGCTACCGTTTCCCAAGCCGATTGATGTTTACTCAGAATAATCGCCGCACTATCGCGCGGAATATTTTCCAGGCCTTCCACTTCATAGCTTAAGCCGCAACAAAGTTTCAACATGAACAACAGACAGTTGATCCATGTGTCCCCGATTTTATAACGCATCGGAAACGGCAGAAAAAATCCGCCCAAAATCGCAACCCCTACCACCAGTGTCGAGAACACGATGAAAATGAATAATAGTGTCGAGCCAATATAGACCCTTAAATTAGCTTTTGGAGACGATGTGCGAAGCTGCGTCATAAAGATTATCGAAAATAGGAACGTTGAGTTGGGGATTATCAATAGCGGTTTTTTCGCCTTTACCGGTCCTAACTAGAATCGGTTTGGCGCCAGCAGACTCGGCGGCCTGAATATCCCGCAAGGAATCTCCAACCGCATAGGTCAGGCTCAAATCGGCGTTTGTGGTGGTAGCAAAGCGCCGAAAAAGCCCATCTTTGGGCTTGCGACAAGCGCAAATGTCGTTTGGACCGTGTGGACAGAAATAAATGGCCTCTATCAGTCCGCCCGCTTTAACCGTCAACTGCAGCATTTTGGCGTGTATCTCAGCCAGGGTCGCCAAATCGAACAAACCCCTGGCAATGCCGGACTGATTGCTAATCACGACGACTTTGTAGCCGTGGCGAGTCAACAGCGCAATGGCTTCGAGACTACCGGCGAGCGGCAGCCATTCTTCTGGAGACTTGATAAAGTCGTCGGAATCGACATTGATAGTGCCATCCCGGTCCAAAATAACGTAACGCTCCGTCACGATTGCAATTTAGAAATATCGGCGATTTTCAGGAACTGATTGGACAGTTTGGCCAATAATGCCAAACGGCTATTACGCAACGCTTCGTCATCGGTATTGACCATCACGTTATCGAAAAACGCATCGACGCTGTCGCGCAACTCCGCCAAACGACTCAAGGCCAGCGGATAGTTCTGCTCGGCCAATAGTGGCAGAATATCGGTTTCAGATTGCTCAGCAGCCGCTAGCAAATCCGTCTCCGCTGGTTCGACTAACTGACCAATAGTTTCGGCAATCGCTTGCTCGGACTTTTTCAGAATATTGATGATGCGCTTGTTTGCGGCAGCCAGACTTTCCGCCTCCGGCAAGGCCCTGAAGCTTTGCACGGCGCGTATACGCAGCATAAAATCCAGAGGGCTGGTCGGATTGACAGCCAATACAGCTTCAAATTCATGGCTGGTGTAACCTTGATCCAGGCAATAGCCTTTCAGGCGGTCGAACATAAACCCAATCACTTTTTGCCGAGTTTCGGCGTGATTAAAATTGTGACCGAACTGAGCCAAAGCCGCGTCCAACAGATCCACCACATCCAAAGCAATACCATTTTCAATTAACACCCGTAAGATCCCCAAGGTTGCCCGACGCAAGGCGTAAGGGTCTTTATCGCCGGTTGGGATCAAGCCGGCGCTAAAAATACCGGCCAAGGTGTCGATTTTTTCCGCCAACGCCAACACCTGACCGATTTGGCCGCTAGGTGTCGCGCCGCCAGATTGCTTAGGAAAATAATGCTCTTCTAAAGCCAAAGCAACATCGGGCTCTTCACCGTCGGCGGCTGCGTAGTAACGTCCCATCGTACCTTGCAGATTGGCGAATTCGCCGACCATATTGGTCATCAAATCGGTTTTAGCCAACAGTGCGGCGCGCTTGGCTAATTCGACATCGGCACCCAACTTTTCCGCGATCAAAGCCGCCAAATTAGCGACGCGCTCGGTTTTATCGAACAAGGTGCCCAGATCTTTCTGAAAGACGATGCTTTTTAGGCTCTCGACCCGCTCAGCCAGCGATTGCTTTCTATCCTGTTTCCAGAAAAATTCAGCGTCGACCAAGCGCGGCAACACCACGCGCTCGTTGCCTTGACGGATTGAATCCGGGTTGCTGCTTTCGATGTTGGCAAAGGTAATGAAATGCGGTAATAGTCGGCCCGCTGCATTCTTAACCGGGAAATATTTCTGGTTAGACTGCATGGTAGTGATCAATACCTCCTGCGGCAATTCCAAAAAGCGCGCGTCGAAATTACCGACTACCGGCACCGGCCATTCGTTTAGTGCCGCGACTTCTTCCAACAAATCGTCTTCGATATGCGCAAGCCCGCCGACATTGCTAGCCGCCAGATTGGCAGCATCGCGAATAATGGTCATGCGCTCTTCAAAGTCGACCAATACCTTGCCTTGCTGTTTCAGGAGGTCTAAATAGTCGTGCGGACTGCCGATGCTCAAATCCAATGGCGAATGAAAGCGGTGACCACGCGTGACGCGACCGGTGGTGCGACCAAGAATATCGGTAATAAGAATTTCGGAGCCAAACAGCAAAACCGCCCAATGCACAGGCCGGGCGAATTCCGCGTCAAAGTTACCCCAACGCATACGCTTGGCAATCGGCAAATTGGCTAGGCTCTTGCGGATAATGTCAGGGATTAGCTCTGCGGTGGCTTGGCCTTTCACTGCTTGTTTAAAAATTAACCAAGCACCTTTGTCGGTTTCCAGCTTGTCTAAATCCTCAAACGCCGCGCCGCAACTAGCGGCAAAACCCAGTGCCGCTTTACTCGGTGAACCGTCTGCACCGTAAGCTGCCTGAATGGCCGGGCCGCGCTTTTCCAAGACCTTGTCGGCCTGAAAGGTTTGCAAATCGTCGATCAATAGTGCCAAACGGCGCGGGGTAGCATAGGCGCGGCCTTGGCCGTAGCTCAAACCGGCTTCTTGCAAGCCGGCCAGGACGTTGTCGAGCAAGGCCTGGCTGAGTTTTTTCAAGGACTTTGGCGGCAATTCCTCGCAACCCAGTTCGAATAACAAATGGTTGGTATCAATCATCTCACGCTCCCTGTCTAGCAAGAATTGGAAAGCCCAGCGCTTCCCGGCGGTTGTAATAGGCTTCAGCGACCGATTTGGCCATATTGCGTACCCGTAAGATGTAACGTTGCCGCTCGGTGACCGAAATGGCGTGGCGGGCATCGAGCAGGTTAAAAGAATGCGAGGCTTTTAAGACCATTTCGTAAGCCGGCAACGGCAGGTTTTTCTCCAGCAGCATCAGGCATTCGCGCTCGTAAGTATCGAAGCATTGAAAGAGAAAATCGACATTAGCGTGATCGAAATTAAACTCGGACATTTCCACTTCGTTTTGATGGAACACGTCACCATAGGTCACCACGCCTTGTGGGCCACGCGTCCATACCAAATCGTAGACGCTTTCCACGCCTTGTAGATACATCGCAATCCGCTCCAGACCGTAAGTAATCTCGCCGCTCACCGGTCGGCATTCCAGGCCGCCGACTTGTTGGAAATAAGTAAACTGTGTCACTTCCATACCGTTCAGCCAAACCTCCCAACCCAAGCCCCAGGCACCCAGCGTTGGCGATTCCCAATTGTCTTCCACAAAACGAATGTCATGTTCCAATAAATCCAGACCCAAATGCCGCAATGAGCCCAGATACAGTTCCTGGATATTGTCCGGCGACGGCTTCATGATTACCTGGAATTGATAATAATGCTGCAAGCGGTTGGGGTTTTCGCCGTACCGCCCGTCCGTAGGGCGGCGGGAGGGCTGCACATAAGCGCAGTTCCAAGGTTCCGGGCCGATAGCGCGCAAGAAGGTGGCTGGGTGAAATGTACCGGCGCCGACTTCCTGATCCAAAGGTTGTAATAACACGCAACCCTGATTCGACCAGTATTCCTGCAAGGTCAGAATCAGGCCCTGAAAAGTAGAGACATCGTTTTTGCTTATCGACACGTCGGGAGCCACTTGATAGATAAAAAATGCTTTTATTGTACCTGAAAAGCGATTCCCGGGCAGTCGGCCAAGGGTGTTTAGGAATCCTGGCCGCGCCGACTATCGCCACTCCTTGCAGGGGAAAAGCAAGCAAAAACAAGGCACTCGAGTTAGTCGGCAGCTTGAGGGTAAATGTATGTCTGGTAATAACAATTTATTCTGCATTGAATTTGCTTGTTTGATACTTAAGCCGATTGCGTGCTGTGCCTGTAATGGATTTTATGCAAGAACCAGCCCTCTATTCACCTGAGCCAGAGCCCATGATTTGTATTTCCGTACTCAAGCATCTGGATGAGGCAATGGAGCAAGTCACGCCCCCACCAATAATCGCTATGTCTCGCTCAAAGGCATTCGGACCATATTCCTTCTCCAACAATAACCAGTTAAGATCACCCCTTAAAAATAACTATAAGAATAAGAGGGTGGATCATGCAAAACCCCAGCCGGAACATCCCGGGTTACAGACCGCTAAAACGCCTGCGCACCGCACTAGCCATCGCCCAAGGCGCGGACTTGTTATCGACCTTGCTGCAAGAATTGGAAATGACCGTCTCGCATGATCAGACCAAACGCGTGACATACATGACCGGCTTGTACTCGCGCATCCATCGCGAAATGTTCACCGATTGGAAGGAGCAGCCCACCGTCACTCACCGGCCCGGTACCATGCCGGATGCCGGCAAGCGTAAACAGTTCCGCGAGGCGATCGAGCGATTGGTGTTGGACGGTGAAAGCAATGCCGACAGCGCGATTTTCGATAACAACGGCTTCGTGATTCAGAGTGAGGACATCGCTGAGCGGCTGGCCAGCTTTTATCATTCCTTGCGGGTGATTCGGCCTTATGGTTACGGCAATCGCATGACCCTGGATTTTTTCATTTCCGCACTCGGCAACCTGCCGGCTTTCAAGGCTGTGTATGAACAAGGGATTGATTTTCGCCGCTTAACCGCCGACGACGTTTTAGTGCTACACGACCACAGCAGCCAACACCGCGCGCTGAGCCGGGCGTTTGCCCATGCCCTCGACCCCAGACGGATTAAAAGCCTGCGCAACCAAGCCAACCGCTATGGCAAATGGCCGGAGAACAAACGCTTTGTGCTGGGCATTCCGTTTCTGTCGCATATCACCGGCGACGGCGTCGAATGTCTGATCACCGTGACCGGCGGCTTGGTGCCGCTGAGCAGTATTACCGCAGAACAATTGATTGCCGGCCAACATTTTGCCGACAATCCCTTAAGCGTGTCCGAGCATGTCATCGACTATTTGCCTGGCACCGAAGATTTGCGCGCCCCCGGCAAAAACGAGATCGACGCGATCCCCATCCGCGAAGACGGCGTAGCGCCCTTGTTTTGCTTAGACGTGAATATGCTGACCGGCCTGCGCTCCCCCAGCCAGGCCGAGCTGATCGATTTACTGAAACAATGTGCCGGTGAACAGGCCAACTTGTTTTTATTAGGGGATAACCAAGCCCTAAAACAAAAAATGCTGATCGCTGCCCGTAGCGAAACCCGTTTGCGCCGTACCGTGGAAATTGCCTACGAGCGTTTAGGTAAGATCACTCGAATTTTATTGGCCGCCCGCGACGCGATTTTCGCCGGCAAAACCCCGGTCGATCAACCGCAGTTTTTGATGAGTATGGGCGGTGCCGGTGTCGGCAAAACCGCGATCGAGGAAATCGCCACCGCGCTATGCGGCGACAATTTCGTGATTGCCTCCTTGGACGAATTTAGAAAACTCAGCGATTTGTATCGCCTGCTGACTGCTGCCAATCACCACAGCGACGACTACGTTTATGTCGAGCCTTTCGCGAACCGACTGCGCGATTTGGTAGCACAGCATGCCCGCGAGCTGCGCATCAACATCTTGTACGATGGCACCGGCATTCCCTACTCTCCGCGTTATTCCACCGCCATCAAACATTTTAAGGCAGCCGGTTTTCGCACCCAAATTGCCGCCGTCGATGCGTTCTTGGTTAAGCCAGTCGGCCGTGAACAAGAGCTGTCGCGCTCCGGCGTTATCGGCAGCGTTAAATCGCGTTTTGAGTTGACTGGGAGGGCTTTGCCTTGGGTGGTGACCATCGATAAACACATCCGTTCGCCACAGGCCTTTTTAAATGCCATGGAGGATACGGCGGTGTCGAAAATCTCGCTGTTTGCCAATGATGGCGAGCGCGACCGGCACTATTTGGTGGCAGAAAGCTTTTTATGCAGCGATGCCGAGTTGGAACAACTACAACAACAGCAACTGGCTGGCGACTTGGTCGCACATCTACAGCAATTGATCCGCCAGCATCCGGATTCGGTATTGAAAAATCTGGCCGGCAATTGTGAAACCCAATTGACAGCGCTGATTGCCCGCAACCCGGACTTAAGCGAAGACAATGTCGGATACCTCATCTACAAAGGCAGTGAGGACAATCGCGTGTTGCTGATTTATCACCTCAGGCGCTTGATCGATTTTGTAGAAAAACGCCAGCTCAATCCCAATGCCTCCGGCGAAGAAGGCTTGTTGCACAAACCGGTAGCGCTGGCGTTTCATGTCGATCCGAATGCGAAGGACGCTTGGGTTACCCGCTTGCAAGGGACTCTCGAATAAATGTGCCCTTACTGCCCTTTAGGGAGGTTGTGAAGATTTGGTAAGGCCATAGAATGAGTCATCGCTTTGTAAATCAAGAGGAATTTAGCAATGAAATCGTTCGTTTTATCTAAATCGTTTGTAGCTGCCGGTGTGTTGCTGTTATCCAGCACCCAAGTCTTTGCGTCACCTATTAGCTTCGGTTTTACGCGTGTTACCAGTAACAGTAGTCAAGACGTGGCTAGCCAGTTGAGTGTTGAGGTATTCAATCAAGCCGATGCTTTTTCAATGTTGAATCAAAGTATTGGTGCAAATGATGTATTGTTCACATTTAAAAACGCTATTGGCATTGCTTCCAATATTGCCGAAATCTATTTTGACGATAGCAATTTTCTGCTGTCTCAATACGCCCCTTTTCTGCATCTTGGTGGCACTACCGATTTCGGTACTACCCTGAACCCAAATAATTTGCCAGGTGGCAACACAATCGGTTTTGTTGCAACTTCTGGTTTTGGTGCCGATGTTAATCCAGGCAATCCCAATAAAGGGATCAACGCCAGTAACGATTTGCTGGGTATTCGTATAGCATTGCAACACGGCGTTAGCTTTTTGGACCTGGGCCATGGCCTGCAAGACAACGCCTTACGTATCGGCTTACATGTCAGATCAATTGGTACGGACGGAGAAAGCGATTCATTTGTTAGCAACGGTGAAACAGCCGGCGGCGGCGGTTTAGGTTCTCCGGTGCCTCTGCCAGCAGCGACCTGGATGTTCTTGACTGGTTTGCTCGGCTTTTTGGGTCTGCAACGGCGTCGGACTAGCGTTTAATCCTGACCATGGAATAATCGGCCCAGCTTAAAGAGTCGCCTGTCGGCGTTCTTTCTTTTGCCGTTTATCCCTTGACGAAGAAGATCCCTCGCTCCAGCCGGAGCGGGGGATTTTTTTTGCGCCAAAAAAATGTGGCCTGTCCACGTTATGCAGAACAACCGGCAGTTAGATTTGCCGTTAGCCGATTTGCTTGCTACATTTCGGGCACTCATAAAATCCCCGCCCAATGGAGGCTTTGATGCGGATACCCCCTTTTTTCGATACCCGCTGGCTGGGCGGTATCGCCGCCTTTTTGCTGGTCTTTTCGACTCGAAGCCTTGCTGAACCCAGCGCCGACCCCGACATTTTAGCCAGACGCGGGCAACAGCGTTCTTTGCCAACCGAAGCTGCCACAGCACCCACACTGACACTGAGCAAACCAGCCGGCGGTTGGACCAGCGGTTTGCAAATCGCCGTGGCCGGCACCTGTTCCGACCCGACTGCCGATCCGATTGTGGTCAATATCAATGGCGTGCGCTATTACGTGCGCAACGCCAACGGCAGTTTCTCTCGCGCTTTTGCAGCCGCGAAGGGAAAAAATACCGTGATTGCCGAGTGCGCCAACAGTGCCGGAGTCGCTAAAGCGTCGACCACGGTCGATGCAGTGATTGCTTCAATTGGCTTAAAAGTGGTGCTCACCAGCGATAGCGACGGCGTTTATACCGATTTGCACATTTACGAGCCGGACAACAGCCACGTGTATTGGGCCGACACCAATTCCAACAGCGGCGGCATCTTTTTTTTAAATCAAAACGGCGACAACTTCGATCAACCCGGCTACGGGCCTTATTTGTACGTGCATCCGGCCCCACCCATCGGCGTATTCCGCATCGACACCAATTACTGGCCCGGCGGCGCGGTGCAGCACACCTTGGCCAATCTGGATATTATTTTGGATGAAGGTTTGCCCTCCGAAAGTCGACGTCGGGTGCAAAAACCCTTGGCCAGGCCCGGCGAAACCAAAACCCTGGCGTATGTCGTTATCCAAGGCAACCGCCAGCCGGCGAAAATCTATGTGCCCGGCCAGGATGCCGAGCGAGATATGCCGCAAGAGGTAAAGGAATTCATCAAACACGAGCCCAAGCGGGAAGGCGAAGCAGAGGACAGCGCGGAAACGTTGGGCTATCTTCCGCCGCAAGACGTCGAAGCGCTACGCCAAGTCGTCACAGACGTTGCCCTGCTGCAAGCCCGTAAACTCAGCCCGCTCTGGGAGCCTAAACAACGCGACTGCGCCGGCCTAGTACGTTTTGCCTATCGCACCGCTTTAGAACCACGCGACGCCGCCCGCACCGCCAAACTTGGCGTGCCCGCTAAACTGATGTTGCCAGCTTTATCCGAGCTGGCCCGTAAAGCCGTCCCCGACTATCCGCAAATCTGGCAAACCGGCTTGCAGAACGGTCAAGCCCGCTACGGCCATTTCGCCGACGCGGAAACCCTGATTGGCTACAACTTTCGCTTAAAATCCCGTGACCTGGCAACGGCAAAAAGCGGTGATTTACTGGTGTACCAAAAGCCCCTAATGAACGACGAGCCATATCACCTGATGCTATTCGCTGCCGGCCATCCGGAAAATCTGGCCGTCTACCACAATGGGGCACAGGGCGTTGATGCCCAAGTGCGCGTGGTCAGCGTCGCCGAGTTATTGCAATCGCCAGATCCGGTGTGGGTCCCCCGCGCTGAAAACCCCTATTTCCTTGGAGTGTACGAATGGAACCGCTTAGCCCCGCAAAACGCCTGACCGTGATTGCCTCGGCGGCGGTGCTGACCGCAACCGCCGGTGTCGTTGCTTATCAGGATTATTCCCGGCAACCCTTGAGCCGCTTGATGCGCGCCGGTCTGCCCTTGCTGGATTTGACCGTCAAACTGCGCGACTCTGCGAATAACGATTTGGACGCCAGCACCTCGCTAGTCGGCAGCAACGATGTAGTGCCTGCCGGCGACGATCATTGTCCCGCCTTGACCGGCGGCGATGTTGGCTCGGGCACCACAATGGACGTGACCGTGAAGCGCCCGGCCGATTGCCCTAAGCAGGCGACCTGGTATGTGAAAAAACATCCGGTGGCCTTTACCTTGAACTTCAATGAGGGAGAAGCGTTTTTAAACTGGTGGGATGCGCAGCCGCAAGTGCAAAGCTTGCTCGGCAATCGTTTCGTACAAGGTCTGTTTTTCGGTTTGTTACAAAGCCTGAAAGTCAAAGCTGAGCAACTGAATTTAGAAGGCCTGCAAGGCGAGTTTCTGACGCAACTGCTGCGCGACGCTGTCACCGCCAATGCCGAGCTGCATTACGACATGGCCCATGCCAATCAGGGCTGGGTCATCAGTTACTCGCGCAGCGACAGCCAGTTTGCCGATCAAGCCATGCCAGCCTTGGCCGGCATTTTGGCAACTAGTGGTTACCGGCTCAACAAATTGCCGGAACCGATCCTGGAAACCCGTATCGGTTTGCAAAAACTGTTTTTCACCCAATTCCGCGAGCGGATCTATCTGGCGCAAAGTCTGGAAGCCCTACTGAATGTGATCGACAGCATTCCCCCGCAAAGCCGCCGCAGCGCTGCGCCCTTGAGTTTAACGCTGCGATCCGAAGCCTTTATCGATAATTTACTGCCGGTGCTAACTGGCGCGCCGACCTATCCGCTGCAATGGGATTTTGCTTTAACAGACGGCCAACTGGGTACGCTGAATCTGCCGACCGCAGCCTGGCAAAGCCAATTGCACGGGCAATTATTCGAAGGTGTGTTAGCCAGCATTCCGCACGACGCCTTTGCCGGCGTGGCTGCCAGTCTGGCCTTATCGCCTGATTTAACCACAGCCGACTGGCAAGCATTGGCTAAAAACGGTCCGTCTACCATTCCTCCCGGCGCCGAGCCGGCCGGTATGGGCTTGGTTTGGGATTTCACCGTCGACAGCCCGACCGGCGCGGTAGGGATCATCATCGCCAATCCCCAGCAGGCGCAAGCCAGCGCCGCGTATGCGCAATATTTAAAAAACCCGGACTTGGGCGCGGAATGCGCCGGCGGCAGTTTATTTCTGGCTGCCAGCTCGGAAAGCCTGCTGACCCGGATGAAAGACGCCTGCAACAAACAGTCCTTAAGCCCGTTGGATTGGCAACGCGGCATTGAAAAACCACGCTGGCAAGCCGCGCAACTAACCGCTTTCGTCAACCCCGGCGCGGCGGTACGCGAACTTTTCCTGGCTGGCGGCGCGGGTACCACGCAGGAAGCCAATGAATTTGCCCCGCGCTGGCAGCAAGACTATGAAGCCGCCAAGGCGGCGATGCGGCAGGAGGGGGATAAGTTGTTTTACGGCTTGCCGATTTTGAGTTATGCGGGAAGGGTTGAGGGGGATTCTGGGGCTGTTTTGGAAGGTAAGTTGATAGCTCAGGAAGGTGGGAAATGAGTAGTTTTTTGATCTTGTTGTATAGTTGGGTTTGGCGTGTTTTTGAGTTGTTTGAAGGAAGTGTCGCTAACGCGACGGGTGTTTTAATGTCGGTTCTCGGACCGACAGCCGAGGTACTTTTCTTTGCTTGGCCAAAGAAAAGTACCCAAAAGAAAAGCCACCCGAATGCCGCTTATTTCCTGCGCTCCTCGCTTTTGGCGGGGGTTGCCGAAAGGGGCTTCCTGCCCCTTCGGCAACGCGATGCATCCCTGCATCGCCCCTGCGGGCTATTCCCACCAAAAGCTCCGGTGCTCGGCGCGGCATACGGGGACAACAGATCCCAAAAATTGAAGTTTTAATCAGAAAATAAGTCAGTTTTAAATACTTCATTTTTAGCTAAAAAATATTATGAATAAAGCAACTAGAGTTTATTCGGCCGAGCAAGGTTATTTTTCCGAAAAACTAGAGGCTACACATGTTAAAAGTTACGCCCACGCCAGAAAACTGGCGCCGTTTGTGGATGATAAAGGACAAATGGTGTATTGGGTTAACTGGGGAGCGTTAAAGAAAAACAATAGGCCTCGTGTTGCACACTTTAAGCATTACCCAAAAAATTCAAAAACAATAAATAAGTTAGTCGCTGAGGAAATTAAAGATAGATTTACTCAGTCATTGGAAAGCAAAGAGCATAAATTAGTTAAAGACGTAATCGTGGATTTCCTAAGAAAGAGGATTGCCGACAGTAAGAGTTTGCCTTGGGCATTTGATGATCCGGCAATGTCACATTATTCACTATCAGGAGACATTCTTGCAGACGCTATTTCTGTGGAAAAGGAATACCCAATACGGACTCCTTTTGGAGAACAATATAGGCTTGATGTGGCAGTTCTCGGGAAACCAATAACTAAAAATCCTATTGTGCTGGCTGGAATAGAAATAGAGTTTTCGCATAAATTCGACTTTAGTAAATCTCTTGTATTAAAAGCTCTCGGCTTTCCTCTGATGAGCATTGATATTGCGGAAGTGAATGTTAACGACATAAATGAAGAATGGGCAAAGCAAGCGATTATAGAAACAACAAAAAACAGCTTGGATGGCTTTAGAAGAAATTACATTTATATTCATAAAATGCTTTCTACAGTATATTTGGATATTGATAGAAAAGTTAGCCCAGAATCACGGCATCAGTATGTAATTTTTACGAAAGAACAAAATAGGTTTGAGAGGCATATAAAATTGCTTAAGGACAAGCTCGAAATAACCGATCAACAGTTAAACATTCAAATAGTTTCAGACATCAATAAGCAAACCCATCTTCAAGTTAAAAATGCGGGGAATCTTGCAGGGGATTCTTGGCAAGATCATAATCCAAAATCTTTTATTCAGTTAACAATCGATAAGCCTTGTACAAAATCTGGAAATTTGTATCTTTTTCATTTGGTGTTATGTAGTTTATGCAATTCAATTTTTGATTGCCTTGTTGGATATAAATATGAAAAAGGTGAAAGGCATGAAGTCGGTGACTCTTTATTCTGGAATAGATATACAGGATTGGTAAACGGAGAAGCAATTTATCAAAAAATTGCTCCCAAAAGAGTTAGTGAGCCAGTAATGCAAATCATATCTCACGTAGAAAATAGAAGTGGTAGTGTCGAGGCTCTGACCAATTCGGCAGGAGAAAATTAACATGAAATACAGTTTACTACGGGGATTGAATTTAAGATGCCACTTCAAAATACCGGGACATATATTCCCGTATGCCGCGCCGAGCACCGAAGCTTTTGGCGAGAATAGCCCGCTAGGGGAGCGGCAGGGATGCCG
>FSSH01000829.1_pt2 | contig 112494 bp, 116 predicted proteins | sample 1166101 | NCBI WGS metagenome assembly FSSH01 (sample SAMEA32972668, study PRJEB13176) | freshwater metagenome | biome: Drinking water system; feature: Biomass in drinking water that filtered by 0.45 um membrane; material: drinking water | place: USA | collected 2012-12-20 | depth 0 m | reverse complement strand
ACGGCCGTCGCCGCACTTTCCTGGGTGATTCAGCCGCAAGCCATCACGACAGGATGGTTCTTAATCATCGCAGGGCTGGCCAACATCGTCCGCCTCTCGCGCTGGCGCGGCTGGGCAACGTGGCGCGAGCCGATCGTGCTGATCCTGCATGTGGGGTATGGCTGGCTCGCGTTCTCGCTGCTCATCATCGGCGGATCGATACTCGGATTCGGCCTGAAACCGGCTAATGCGGTGCACGCGCTTACGACCGGCGCAGTCGGTGCGATGACCATGGCGGTGATGACCCGCGCCAGCCTCGGTCACACCGGGCGACCGAAGGAGGCCGACTGCCTGACCATTATGATCTACATGCTGGTCAACCTGGGTGCGCTGCTGCGAGTCTTCTGGCCAATGACGGGTCTCCCGACGAATCTCGCGCTCGGCGCAGCGGCGGCATTCTGGAGCGGCGCCTATCTTCTCTTTGCCGCAGTTTACGGCCCCTACCTCACTCGCCCCAGCCTCGACGAGTGACGCCTCGCTACAGCAACACCTGGCGTAGCGCAAACAAGTCTTTTACGGCAGTCCATTGCGCAACTCCGTGCCATGCATCCTGGCGAAGAGATCCCAGTCGAACTGCTTAGGCGACACGGCATGGAGCGGGATCGCTTCGATCGCGCCGCGCTCGCGATAGGCCATCATGCATCCCACCACATCCTCCGGACGTTCCACTAATCGATGAACCGTCTCATAGGCCAAATGCTGAGCGATGGCTTTGTCTTCCGGTGTCGGAGGAGCACCCCGCAGCGTGTGGCCGAGAATGGTGGCTTTGGTCGCGAGCGTCAATGGGTACTGACCGGGCTTCGCGTGACGCTGGGGCCATCCTCCGATCGCACCGGCCACGTAATCGACCAGGCCATGCACCCCTCCCTCCCGATGATGGCGATGGGGGGTTCGTTCGGCCACGACAAACAAGTGGCTCTTGTTGGGCACGCCCAACGTGCGCTTCAGCGTGCCGAGAATCACGTCATCGATATAGGCATCGGGATCGGGATGTTCGTTGACCAATAAGCCCTCGGCCCTCGCTTGATAGGCGCAGGCGAGCGCCAGGTGCCCCGATCCTGCGCCCATCACTTCAACGAAAAACACGCTTCCCATGGCGGCGCTCGTCGCCTTGAGCGACTCAATCGACTGATCCGCCAGGGCCATGGCTGAATGGTAGCCGAGCGAGATGGTGCCTTCGAGGTTGTTGTCGATCGTCCCGGGAATGCCCACCACCTGCACGCCGAACCCTTCGTAAATCGCCCGCGCCCCGCGAAAGCTCCCGTCGCCTCCCAGAACCACCAACGCGGCGTCTTCCAGAAAAGGCGCGAGGTGCCCGACTGCCGCCCGCTGAACCAGTTCGTCCTTGAAGTCCTCGAAGCGGCTGCTGCCGATGGGACTGCTCGCATGGCTGCTCATGCCGCGCGTATCCTCTTCGGTCACCGGTTCGATCCAATTGTTTGCGAGCCCGAGAAATCCGTGCCGGACGAAGTGAACATCCAGACCGAATCGAGCCCCCTGCACATGCAACTCTTTCAAGGCGGCGCCGGCGCCGGCGAAGTCTCCCCCCGAGACCAGCGCCACAATCCGTTTGATCTGCCGAGGTTTCAATGTCACCCGGTCTTTTCGCACCTGTTCAACCGCCATCCAGGAATCCCGCGAGACCCGTTCCCGCTCCGATAGTCCGACCGCCGTGGAATAGCCGGACAAGTGCCCTTTCTCAAACGTCAGCAGCACGACATTGTCCTGACTCTCTTTATAGTCGCTGAATTCGGTGAAGGCTTCGTGAAAGGGGCGCGCGTCCAGATAAATCATGAGGGCCCGCAACGTCGAACTGTGCGTATAGAGGCAGGCCACCTGGCCCTGATGCGCGGCCCCCATTTGATGCAGTCCATCGATCACATCGACGTAGAGATCAAAGAATGAATTCCCGCCGGGATAACAATACAAGGGATCTTTGATCAGACGTTTCGCGGTTGGCACATCGACGCCAAAAGCCTTGGCGAGTTCCTGAGCCTCCACCGCTTTTTCCACGCCGGTAATCCACCCGAAATCCGACGACTCTAACGCAGGCGCATACGCCGCCCCGGCCGGAGGAAGCGGATCACGCACCAGCGCAGCCCCCACACGCTCAAAGAGTTGACGCGTGTTCGGACTCCGGCTGATGAAGTGAAGAAACCTGGCGGGATCCAGGTAGTTGGACAAGCGGAGAAAATCCAGCTGTTGACCGACCACGCCGACCATCCGGGCCAGTGCGGTCCCCACAGCGTCGGCCCGTGGCACGCCCCGTTCAGGATCCAGCTGATTCGCCAACCGGCGACCAACCCGGTGCGTTTTACTCTCCACGCGGGAAATGCCATGACGCATCGTAAAGAGCACGGTGCGACCGGACAATTCGCGCGGCAGGAGCCAGAATCGTTCATCGCCCAAGTCGAGCACGATACGTCCGTCCGCCAGCTGCGGCGTAAGCTGCGCACGCGGGACGATCGCCACCGGACGCCGCTGAGTCGGTTTCAATACGGATCCGATCGGCGCCCGCATCAAGGGTTGGAGCGCGCCCTCCGCGAGCAGCCGGTTCCAGGCGGCAAAAAACACCAGCGGGTCACCGGCACAGGCGTCATCGATCAGGGCTTGCCTGGCTGATCGATAGGCTTCGGCATCGGGAAATCCGGCGTGAGCGCGGTCGACAAACGCCTTGATCTGCGCCATCGCCCGGCGCGCTCGCGCGGCACGGTCGGTCGCAGGGTCGTTCGATGGAGCCGGAGCGGCCGGCGCCGATACGCCGTCGATGGCCGGCCGTCGCGCGAACTGCTCTCCATAGGCCAGCAGGCCTTCAATCGTCACGAAATCGAGCAAATCTGTGGTACTCTGCATGCCCCTCCTTCACCTCCGGGTAGTTGGCCCGACCACCGGTGGGTGGCGCACAGCACCGGGCGTGAACGAGCGCATCATTGGGTGTCCGCCGATTCTTGTCAAGGGCAGGGGAGCGTCACATGCGAAAAGCAAAGATAGTCTGTACGATCGGGCCCGCCAGCAGTTCGCTGGCGATGTTGGATCGGCTCATTGCATCTGGAATGGATGCCGCCAGGCTGAACTTCTCTCATGGGGCTCATGACACCCATGCAGCCGCCATTGCCGCAATTCGTCAGGCGGCGGAGCGCCGCCAGGCTGCCGTCGCGATTATCCAGGACCTCCAAGGACCCAGGATTCGCGTGGGCGACTTACCCGATGAGGGGATCGAGGTAACCACGGGCCAGTCGGTGCGGCTGCAGACGATGCTGGCGCGGTCCGGCGGTCAGCTCGGCGCCCGGTCTGTCGCCGGGGCGCACTCCACAATCCCGGAAATCCCGGTCACCTACCCTTATCTTGCCCGGGACCTCCGACCCGGCGCGCGAGTCTTGATCAACGACGGGCTGATTGAGCTCACAGTCGATCGCATCGCCGGCGGAGCCGTCGAATGCACCGTCGCCACCGGCGGGAGAATCACCTCGCACAAGGGCATCAATTTACCGGGCACCCTCGTCAGCGCCCCCACCCTCACCGACAAAGACCGGGAAGACATCCGGTTCGGCATCGCCCACGGCGTGGACTACCTGGCGCTCTCCTTCGTCAGGGGACCTGAAGACATCCTGGCAGCGCGGGCCTTGGTCGCCCAATGCGGCGGAACGGTGCCGATCATTGCCAAGATCGAGCGGGCCGAAGCCGTAACCGCCCTGGACGCGATCCTGGACGAAGCGGACGGGGTGATGATTGCGCGGGGCGATCTGGGTGTGGAGATGAGTCCTGAAGCCGTGCCGCTGTTGCAGAAACGTATCATCATGGAGGCCAACCGCCGCCGCCGCCTCGTGATCACCGCCACGCAAATGCTGGAGTCGATGACCCAAGCCCTGCGTCCCACCAGAGCGGAAGCCTCGGATGTCGCCAATGCCGTGTTCGACGGCACCGACGCGGTGATGCTGTCAGCTGAAACGGCCATCGGCGCGCATCCGGTTGAAACCGTCCAGGTCATGGATCGTATTATTCGCGCGGCGGAGGAAGGTCCCGAGCCGGGGGTGAGACCCAAGCGTCACACCGACTGGGGAGACATGGCCTTCCCCGAAGCGATCTGTACCGCAGCGGCCTCGGCCGCCAAAGCGATTGCCGCCGGCGTCATCGTCGCCTTCAGCGAGCGGGGCACGACGGCGCACCTCATCTCGAAACAACGACCGGCCGCACCGATCATCGCCTTCACCCCGTTTGATCCGGTCAGGAAACGGATGGCGCTCTATTGGGGCGTTCGCCCCTACACCATGCCGCAAATCGAGCAGACTGATGCCCGGGTGGACGAGGCCGAACGGCGGCTGAAAGCGGAAGGGCTGGCCAAAACTGGAGAACGGATTGTGATCCTCTCCGGAACGCGCATCGGGCAACCGGGGGGAACGAATCTGATCAAACTGCACGTCATAGGATGAGTTGCGTGCCGCACGATCGGAAGACTGCCACCAGAAGAACCCGCTCGCCGTCGTACGTTTCAACACCGTCTCATTGAGCGCACCAAGACAATGCTACCAACGTTGCGCCCAAGGAGGCGCCGAGGTGGGATCAGGTTCGAGGCGAGAGAGATCCACTTCAGACATGATGTCAGAGCGGCCACTGTCAAAACGTCGCACTTGTAACTGACCGGCTCGCGTCGCGACGAGTAAATGCCCCTCGCGGCTCCAATCCGCCCATTGCAGATCGTCTAGCAAATCAAGATCGCCGTTGGATTCGAGCGAATAGCGAACACGCAACCCGTCCACCGCCTGCTCAACACCAAATTCCCCGCCCGCCCATCCGAGACTTTCCACACACAAAACGCAGGTACCGTGGGGTTGCAGCTTCCGCATACGGGCATTGCGACGTTCATCCCAGATATCCTTTGGATCACGCGCAGGCGAATCCGGGGCTTCAATCCATCCGCGGCGCCGTTCATTGGCAAATTGGATCGCGGGGATGGAACGCAACCCGTATGGGATCGGCAGCGCAGCCCCCTGCAAGGAGTCGGGCTCGCAGTTCTCAGTGAAGCAGTACCCGCGCGTCCAGGTGCCGCAGGTCGGAAAGGAATGCAGGGCCGTAAGCCAGGGAAGTTTTGAGATCGCCACGTAGGCTTCGCCCTGCTCCCACGTGGCACTGGGTTTGTGGGCGAAGTAACAGAGATACTGTCCGTCAGGAGACAGGTCAGATCGCCGTGGGAAGAGCCGCCCACCGAGCCAGGCCCCTAGCTCATACCGCCCCGCCGCTAGGTCCCACCGGCCTACATGTGCCCAGTTCGACGGACCCCGGCGAAACACTGCAACCACCGGCGCCGCAGCCGCAGAAATGCAGTAGATTCTCGGCGGAACCTGCGTCTGCATACATCCTCCGTCTCGATCACAGGAGATTCGCGTCAGGGAGAGAACTGCCCGATCGACAACCCTGCAATCGCGGCGATGCCGCCCACACAGCAGAGGACGAAGCCGACCGCGCCTGCCACGAACCAGGGGCGAACCGGCGCGAACTCGATCGGCGTGAGCCGGTCATGCAACTCAACCGGTCTCCGCCACCACCATGATGGCAGCGTCATCCGCCGCTTCAGTGCGCGATATAACACCACGTGATACCACACCCCAGCGGGAATCCCGATCAGCAAGCCTCCGGCCAGGATCCACAATCCGAACTCGATCATGATCTCCGGCGTGATGACCTTCGCAATCAAGCCGAGCACCACGACTCCGATTAGACTGGCCAGTACCAGCAAGAACTCATGCATAGGGCCGATTGTACTGGAATCCCTCCGGGCGTGGGGAGAGGCAATCAGAATTCCACTTGGGGGAAGAGGCAACTGTCCTCACCACTGACCCGCGAAAATAACCCGCACCAGACTACAAACCCTGACGACACTCCGAGCTAATCGACCTCGGGCAGGCTAGAGGCCCAGGTCTGAAAGCCCCGGATGCGCGTCCGGACGACGCCCAAGCGGCCAGTGAAACTTCCGATCCGCTTCCGAAATGGGCAGATCGTTGATGCTGGCGATGCGGCGGCGCATGAACCCATGCTCGTCGAATTCCCAGTTCTCATTGCCGTAGGACCGGAACCAGTTCCCGGCATCGTCATGCCACTCATAGGCAAACCGAACCGCAATCCGGCCCTGATGGAACGCCCACAATTCCTTAATGAGCCGGTAATCCAGCTCCTTGGTCCATTTCCTCGTCAGGAACTGCACGATGGCGTCGCGCCCGGCAAGAAACTCCGCGCGATTGCGCCAGACACTATCCGGCGTATAGGCCAGGGCCACGCGCTGGGGATCACGGCTATTCCAGGCGTCCTCGGCCATGCGGACTTTTTGAGCGGCAGTCGTTGCATCGAACGGGGGGAGTGGAGGTCTCGGCGCTTCCATATTGCTCCTTACATGAAAGTTAGAGTTCGCCTATCGTTAACGGCAAAGTGAGCATAGAGTCTTGAACACTTGCTCGTTTGTCCTATGTACACCATCGTCGATGGAAGTGGCCACTCTCACTTTCAGCAGCCGTAATAGCACAAGGCTATCAATGGCCCCTGGTATACCAATAGGCCCAGGCGATCAACAGGCCCTGAAGGAAAAGCCGTAGCCACAGGCCGAGCGACGAAGCCCATGGATACAATTCCGGGTGCAGCGCCATATGCACATTTGCCGGGAAAACCGCGATCAACAAGGCGATCAATCCCCACGCCGCCAACCGGGACCACCGTTCGAACAGCAGAAGTCCCCCTAATCCCATCTCCGCCACGCCGCTGAGGTACACGAGCGCCACAGGCCACGGCAGGTATGGGGGCATGATGCTCACATAAAACGACGTGTTCACGAAATGGTTTGCTCCGGCTGCGATAAAGAACAGACCGTACAACCAGCGCGAAATGTATTTCAGGCGACTCATCACTCAGGCTGAACACGGTGCAGCACTCATCATGGCAGATCCACCCCTAGCGCTTTTCCGGTGGAATCATTTTGAGCTTGGCCAAGAATTGGCGATGCGCCGCCGGATCGACGGGGCGATGCCTCACCGTGGTACTTGCCGGATCTTTTCCCAGGAAGTTGTCGCCATTCCAATTCGTCGCAGGTCTGATCGGTCGAGGGACGAACCCGCCGCCGCAATTCGGACAGACATTCTCTAAAACCTGTTCGACGCAGGCCACACAGAAGGTGCATTCATACGAACAGATCCGTGCCTCGAGCGAATCAGGCGGCAGCGCCTTGTTGCAATGTTCGCAGGTTGGCCTGAGTTCGAGCATGGTGTTCGCGATGTGGCGCTACCAATAGCAATCAATGGTTCTTGGAGTCTTTATCGGCCTGTTTGCTGACTTGATCCGGGTCAGCGGTTGGACCGCCAGTGGACGGGTTACTATTCATGATCTCACGAAATAGGTCTGGATACTTTCCCTTCTCACCACTCTTTAGTACATCCTGAATTCTCGCCATATCAGTTGAAAGTATTAGGGTCGCTACTTTGTCCTTGGCGACCTTCACTCGCTTATAGACACGCTTACAAAGCTCTTGGTGATCTCCGATCTCACGTGCAAGCGACTCGAGTTGCCTATGTTGCTCTGGAGTCATCATGATAACGCTAGGTCGTCCGCTTTGGGGCGGGTCGTCAGTCACCATGGATACCTTCAGACCCGTGAAACGATCGAGAGCCAACTCTCCATCCCCCCCATTGGGACAACAGTACTTACATGTGCAATACCCGTCATAGCTTGACGAACGTATGTCGTCGGCATGCCAAAATGTAGTGTTTCTTTGAAGAGTTCTTTGGGGAGTTGATGGACCAAGGCCTTAAATAGGATCTTCCCGAGTACATCCACAATATGTTCACCAGAGCCAGGCAGTTCATCATCGATCTCCTTTAGAGTTGCCCCATGCATTAGCGCGTTCCTGGCCTTATCTAAAAATTCGATAGTTTCTTCATTGCAAGTCTTGTCAACGGCCTGGATTAAATTCCGAATAGCTTGTTTTGGATACGGGCGATGGGTTGGATGGGCTTTGCAAGTCTCACAGTAAAGGGGAGATTTACATTGAGGACATTTGTCCGCGACTTTTTCAGGAGTTTTTTGATGCTCAGCAAGTATCTCTAGAGCAAACCAGAAGTATTGGAACTGGTCTTCGGGTGTCGAGTCATAAACACCGAATCGATACCACCGCAAGGCACGGCGTACCGCAGGAGGGGGATCGAACCGCAATAGTTGCTCTATTGACCCCGCGATACCTTCATCTAGAAACGGCTGGGGATCTTTATACTTTAGAGAATCCGCCCAAATAAGACACTCCCTCATTTCTAATGCAGGTGTGCTATCAATAATTTGCTTAGTTCGATGTCGTCTGACCCCCGCGCCAGTTGCGAACACCAGCGTGTTCAAGCATTCGACTAGCATATCCTGAGCTATGTCTGGAGCTTCACGAAGACTGGGCGCCTCAAAGGCAATCTGCAGGGACAAGAGAAAAGGCTTTGAATAATCGTCGCGCACAATATTCTTTATGCGCGCCTGAAATTTTCCAGCGGGGTGTCCTAGCATTAGTTGGGCATCATCCGAAACTACAGACATCTCAGATTCGATTTCATAGTCCGCGATGCATCGCATAGATAAGCCCTTACATTCCGGTCTCACCAAACAAGAACATCCTACTTTCCCCCAATCATCACGTCGATCTCTGCCTTCTGCTACGACAGGCACCGGCTCCTGGAACATTTTCGATCTCTAGATGCGCACAAGAATTCTCCAGAGAAGATCTGATTGTTAAAGACACTGAGGGCTTTGGAACAGGGGCGTTCAGTCCAGGGTACTTCGCCTGAACGAAACCGGCGATTTGCCATAACACCAGTGCATTCACCACCGTCGCCACAATCAGCGCGCCGGCAAGCCCCACGCCAACTCGCCGAAGCAGCCACTCAACTAATCCGCCGGTCAGACCACCTATGGCGATACCGGCCAAGAGACCGGCCACGGCGAACACTGCATAAAACCCCATCGCGAACACCATCGCAAAGCTATCGGCATTGGGGGCAATCCCAAGGTACCCACCAAATCCTATCCACGCGCCCCATATCCCGCCGAGCACCGGCCAGGAAATGCGGACGGCCCGCCAGAATGCGTTCCCGTCCTTCATCACTTGCTGGCTCCCGGCAACAGGCTCTCCAGCGTTTGGCGGGCCCCAAGCAGGTGCCGTGCGGCTGTGTCTGTCTTTTGCAAATGACACCCACCGGACGGCTCATTCCACGTCAATTTCAACGATTGATTGAATCCGCTGCTGAGGACAAACTTTTCCAATGGCATGACACGCAATTGGGCTGAAGACTCAAGCGGGATGATGTGTTCGACGTGAAGGGATTGTTGCTGATTGCGCCATTGCAGTCGCGCACCCAGCCACTCACCAGCCCCGGCATCGATAAGCACCCAACCCCGACCGTCAGCACTCAGGTTCAGGTAGCAGTAGGCGCCATGATGGCCCGCACCAGCCCATTCACCTGAAAAGAAGCCGGGTGAGGTATCAGGCAACGGCGTCAACGCGTATGCAGTCCCCAGCCACACAACTACCAATACGAGTCCTATGAAATAGCGCATGTCCGGCCTTGCCCCTGAGGGAATATTAACGGGAACATTCTTAATTTCTTGCCCGAGAAACGCACGCACCCCTGGAGCAATTCAGGATGGGCCCAGGTACTGCAGCTACCCTCTCCACCCTAACCGGCTTGACGGCCAGTCCAATATCCGGGGCGCCGATGATGGTGGGCCACCGCGAGAATCAATGCGCCATCTCGTTCGAGCGAATAGATGAGCGAGTACCGAAAGGTCCGAAGTGTCCGTTTCCGAATGCCAGGCCGGATCTCCACGGCGGATTCAGGAAATTGTGCAATGCGATTTTCAGCCCGCCTAATCTCGTTAAAAAATCGTCGTCCTAACCCTTGCGCTTGCAACTCAAGGTAGCCGATCTCGTTCAGCAACTCGTCTTCCGCCGCCTCGTGGTATCGAAGCAGCGTCATCGAAAGAGTTTGTCCACCTTCTCATGGACCGCATCCGACGAAACCGCCTTGGCACGGCCTGACCGATACTCGTCCAATCGCCGTTGCGCTTCCTCCGCCCAAAGGCGCTCGGCTTCTTCCTCACTCAATTCCTCTAGACTTGCCAGCAGTTTTTCCGCGAGCGCGGCCCGATCACGCGTACCCAAACTCATAGCGCCTTTGATCACCTCAGCCAGGTTCGACATCTCAACCTCCTATTTCAATACACTCTGTCGAGCAGGCCCCAAAGACCTGCGATTCTTGCGCGTGCCCAGGCACTTGTCAACGCTCATTGCCGATTCACTACCGAGACTACGTCACCACACAGGGACATTCTACGTTTCCCCAATTATCACGTCGATCTCTGCCTTCAGCTAGAACAAGCAAAGGCCCTGAAAACATGTTCCGCCTCCAAGAACAAGCACATCGCCACGGTTTCGTGTTCACAGTTGCGACCGTTGGCGGCGTCTACGGGGCGCGTTCGGCCCGTGCCTTTGACGCCGCAACATCCGGCAGCGGCTGCCCCACGAGCCCCCGCACATAGTCCTTGTCCACTGCGTCGAACAACGCTTGCCGGGCCGGGCCTTCCGGCCCCTCGACGAGCACCAACACGTTGTGCACGCGCAACCCCTCACTACGCCGCGCACTCGCCACGCCGAACGTCGCCGTTGTCGGGCCGGCCTCCGGAAGTCGCTCCACATTCATCGCCAAACGCACGGCGATCTCCTGGGGAAACGTCTCCAGCCGCTTGGCCTGAGCGCGCAGGAGATCGCCCTGTGGCTTCACGCTCGCCTTGTGATCGGCAATAAACTTATTGGCCGCCTCCTCCAACTTTCGGCCCTCGGCATTGGCGCGATCCGCTTGCGCCTGTTGCTCCGCCGTGAAGGGAGGGTCTTTGCGAGAACGGCGCGGCGCAGCATCGTAGGCGGTGCGCATTTGCGCGAGGAGCTGCTTGTACTGCCCCTCTTTCTCCGGCGGGAGCTTTTCTAATTCCTCAACTTGCTTTTCAAGACTCTTACGCTCGGCATACATGCGATCGGCCTCGGCCTTGGGGAACTTGTACAGATAGCCGCCGCTGGCACTGGACGAAAACGCGCCTTCCCCTGCGCCACGGCAGAACGACAGGCGCGGCTGGCGTGAAAAGTCGTAGGGGGCACCGCGCCGCTCGCTATTGGCAACCGGGGCTGGTAATGCGGCCGCCAGCGCCGCCTCCGCTCGAGCGGCGAATCCGAGCTCGGCCGGCGTCGCATCACGCACTCCGTCCACGCAGTCGGCCAGCCCGACACCGGGCACTCCACATAACGCCATGGCGGCTACCACGGCAACAGCGAAACGAGTCTTCGTCCTGATCATCATGATCCTCCAATCCTGACATGACATGAAACAGATGTGCTGAGTTAGCCCCTTTGTTTTCCACCACCATCTTGCGGCTCACAGTTCATCTCCCGGCTCAGGAAATGGCTGGTGCAAAATCGCCCTGAGCTGATTGCGCCTGAAGCGCCTGCAATTGAGCGCGCGCCACGTTGACGTCGAGGCCCAGCCAGGTGCAGGCGATGTCGGGAGAATTGAAGACGATCACCTTTACGCCATACCCTTCCACTGCTTTCAAAAACACCAGGGCTCGTTCGTACGTTTCCTTGTTCACCAGGAGCGCCATTCGGCCCACCTTGAGCTTCCCGATAATTTGGCCATAGAGATCGGTGATCTCTTTGATCTCCTCAATCGTCGTGCCGAAGTGCGCCCGTTCGGCGTCAACCAGCACTGACGCACCGGCCTTCACCGACGGATCGCTTAAATGCAGCCGTTCATGCGCAAGAAGTTCGTCGTGAGTGACCTGCCCTGTCCACAGCTCCACCACCACGCTTCCATCATTCAACACGGCATAGTTATTGGGCATGCGTCTTCCCCCTTTTCAGCCGACCGGCACACCAATCCACCGTTATTTCATGGAACCCTAACGACACGCTTCCGGCCTGTCAATTGCCTCCTTCTGTAGGGTAAGCATTACCACGCCTTGCCCCGCTGCTGAATAAGGAATCGCCCCCTCCTCACCCCATATCCTTGCAGCTTTGAAGCAATCGTGATACTCAGGAAACATGGCACAACAGGTATCACAAGGCCTTTCAGGCACTGAGCGACAAATGGCTCATGTCATAGCTCGCCATGCCTCGGTCGTCATCGCGGTACTTTTCGGTTCAACAGCCACAGGACATGCACGGCCGGACAGCGACCTCGACGTGGCCATAGCCACCGTCACGCCGCTCACCGCTGAGGCTCGCATCTCGCTCATTGAAGATCTTGCGTTGACATTCGGGCGGCCTGTGGACCTCATCGACCTCGACCAGGTGCATAGCCCGCTGTTGCACCGGATCTTCACGCAGGGGCACATGATTCTCTGCAACGATCGGACGCGATACGCTGAACTCCTCCTGCGCATGATCTATGAAGAAACAGATGTTATGCCTTACTACCGCCGGATATTGTCCGATCGAAGGCACGCATGGATCGGGACATAGTCCAAGCCAAGCTCGAATCACTCCGGCGTTGCGTCGAGCGTATTGCCGACAAGACACCGTCCTCTGCGGACCGGCTTGCTCACGACCCTGACCTACAAGACATCATCGCGCTCAATCTTCAGCGTGCCGTTCAACTCTGCGTCGACCTTGCCGCTCATGTTATCGCCGACACCTCTTCCAAAGCTCCATCAACCATGGCCGACAATTTCGCAATTCTGCAGGAGGCGAACGTCATCACCCCTGCCTTGGCAGAGCGGATGATGAAAGCCGTGGGATTTCGAAACATTGCCGTGCATAGCTATCAGACCATCGATTGGAACATCGTCTATCAGATCTGTACCCGCCACCTCAATGATTTCCGGCAGTTTGCCAAGGCCATTGCCCAGCAACTTGCCAAGCACTAGGCCTTAAATTTCCCTCTATTGCCCCTGAAAGGATTCCATTCCTCGCGCCATATCGTGGGTAGAAGGCAAGACCCCTCTACTCACGAGGTGCCGAATGGGCATAGATCGACTCAAGATTCAGCTCTCAACTCTAGATCCCCGCCTGTACCAAATCGCCAGTCTGAGCACGCTGCTGCTCTATGGCCTGACGTGGCTCCACTTCGATATCTCTCTATGGCGAATTGCCATTACCCTTATCACCGCCCTGCTGACTCAGTACGCCGGAACGCGTTTCTACAATCTGCCTGCCTTCGATCCCAAGAGCCCGCTCATCTCGGCCCTTTCCCTCTGCCTGCTCCTCCGCACGGATCATCTCGCCGTTACCGCACTCGCCTCGTTCATTGCCATCGGCAGCAAGTTTGTCATCCGCTGGCAGGACAAGCATGTCTTCAACCCCACGAATCTGGCGCTGGTCGTTATGATCGGGAGCGGGCTCGGCTGGATCTCGCCGGGGCAATGGGGGCAAGTTGCCTGGTTCGGCTTTCTCATCGCCTGCCTGGGTTCACTCGTGGTGACTCGCGCCGCACGCGCCGATGTCACGCTCGCCTTTCTTGCCTTCTATGTCGGCCTGTTGTTCGCACGAGCGCTCTGGCTGGGCGATCCGCTCACGATCCCACTGCATCAGATCGAAAGCGGCGCGCTGCTGATCTTTGCCTTCTTCATGATCTCGGACCCGAAGACGACACCGGATTCCAGAACCGGACGGATCATCTACGCCCTGTTCGTCACGCTCGTGGCTCTCTACGTGCAGTTCGGCTTCTTCCGCCCCAACGGTCCGCTCTGGGGATTGATCGCCTGCGCACCGCTCGTGCCGCTGATTGACCGGCTGCTTCCCGCTGTCCGCTACGACTGGTCCCGGCCGACGACCGGGCAGCCGTCTGTGCCCGTGCCTCTCGTCCTGTCACTTTCACATCAAAGGAGGTTCTCATGAGACGCATCGTTGTTCCCATGCTCACATTATTACTCGGCCTGTTCGCCTGGAGCGGCGAAGCTTCGGCCTTCTGCGGCTTCTATGTCGGCAAGGCCGATACGAAGCTGTTCAACAAGGCATCGGAAGTCGCCATTGCGCGCCACGACAACAAGACCGTGATCACGATGGCCAACGATTTCAAAGGCGACGTGAAAGAGTTTGCGATGGTGGTCCCGGTGCCGACGGTCTTGGAGAAGGAACAGATCCACGTCGGCGATCCGGCGATGCTCAAACATCTGGCCGACTATTCGGCCCCCCGGCTGGTGGAATACTTCGACGAGAATCCCTGCAGGCGCTACGACATGATGCAAGACCGGATGGGCGCCATGAAAAGCATGGCTCCAGCCGCCGCTGAAGCCAAACGCGAACGCGATCAGGTCCTGGGCGTGACGGTGGAGGCGCAGTATCTCGTGGGCGAATACGACATCCTCATCCTTTCGGCGAAAGAAAGCGCCGGGCTCGAGACCTGGCTGGCGGAAAACGGCTACAAGATTCCTGCCGGAGCGTCAGCCGTCCTGCATAGTTATTTGAAACAGAATCTGAAGTTCTTCGTGGCCAAGGTGAACCTGGGCGAGCAGGCCAAGCTTGGCCTTACGCATCTGCGGCCGCTCCAGATTGCCTTCGAGTCGCCGAGGTTCCTGCTGCCGATTCGCCTGGGCACGGTCAACGCGGACGGCGCGCAGGAACTCTTCATCTATTTTCTGACTAGGCAAGGCCGCGTCGAGACCACGAACTATCGCACGGTCCGCTTGCCGGAAGCGCAGGAGGTCCCCCTCTATGTGAAGGACAAGTTCGGGGACTTCTATCGTGATCTCTTCACGCAACAGGTGAAGCGCGAGAGTGAACGAGGCGTCTTTCTGGAATATGCCTGGGACATGAACTGGTGCGACCCCTGCGCAGCGAATCCCCTCTCAGCCGAGGAATTGCGTGGACTGGGTGTGTTCTGGCAGGACAGCGTCGTCAACCCTCAGCGAGGCCGGAGCATGCCGATGGCTCAGAGCGTGTTTCTAACCCGCCTGCACGTCCGCTATGACGCGGCGCACTTCCCCGAAGACCTGATGTTTCAGGAAACCCCGGACCGGTCAAACTTCCAGGCCCGCTATATCCTCCGCCATCCCTGGACGGGCACGGACGAATGCGCTGCTGCGACCGCCTATCGTCAGCAACTGCGGGAACGCTATGAACGGGAAGCGCAAACACTAGCCACGTTGACCGGTTGGAATATCGGCGAGATCCGCAAAACGATGAACATCACTGCTGTACCGACAGTCGAGGGCAAGAAGTGGTATCGGCAGTTGTGGGCGAACTAGCACCGGCGCACTCACGACAACGGCGAGGCCTGGGATCACCACGCCTCGCCGCGTCTTGCTTAACGCCAACCCGGAGGCTGACGCTTCTTGCCCTAGCAGAATGCTGAAAAAGTCTGCCAGCTTCGTTCTCGCATCGTTCAGACCCTCAACGTACCCACTGGGTACGCCTCGGCCCTTCACTCGCTGCGGCCTTGCTGAACAGCCTTTTTGAGCATCCTGCGACTAGGCCCTGATTGAGAGGGAGAATGACGTCTGCCGCACCGACTGGTACGCATACACCACGCTGCTCACAGACGAGGCAGGGGATGAAGTTTGGGTGTCGGCGGTTGCCTCAGAGGCCTGCTCACGGGTCTCGCGCAACTCGTTCTCCAGATCTTCGCGCAACTTCTTGAAGAAGTCCGGCAGATACTTCCGGATCTTCTCTGATTCCACCTTCGCCTCGTCGAGCGCGGCTAAGACTTGCTCAACCAGCGACTTCGTCGCCGAAGCATCCGGCGACGGAGCGACGAGGCGAGTCGTCGCGTCCGCTGCCGGAGCCGCGGCGTCAGTCGAAGGCTGGGTGGGCGCCGTGGTACCGGTTGACGATTGCGGGATCGCCGCAGCCGTCGAAGGCGCCGCACCCGGGGTAACCGGTGTTGAGGGAATGCGGGACGTCTGAGTTGAGGTCGGAGCCTGAGCCGGTTGATTCTCCGGCAGCGCCGGCTGTCCGGTCACGGCAGAGGCCACTTGCGCCGCGACGACCGTCACCGACCGTTCGACATTGATGCTGAGATCCAAGCTGGATAGTGATGACAGCCCCCCGAACTTGTCAGCGAGCTTGGCCGTCTTGGCCAGCGCTTCGTCGTCCTGGCCACGGAAATACTTGCGGAAGATATTGCTTACCTTACGGAACAGCTTTTCGAGATCGTGCAACTCTTGCTCGTTCAGATCCCCTTCGACCGTCACGCCATACTGCTTCTTCAAGGAGGCTTCGATACTCGTCGCCTTGACCTCGACGGTGCCCTGTTCGGTCTCCGCCTTCGCCTGATAGTTCACGGCCCGATACCGGGCCTCAAAATCGGCGGTCAACGTAATCTTGTCGCCTTCGCCCGTCGTCACGCTCAGCTGCCCGGTCAGGTCCGTCGACGCAGAAATGGCGGACACTTTCGTATCCAACCGCTGGGCACCCGCGGCATTCGCAGCCGGAGTCTGGAAGAATTTGGAGGGGTCGAACGCTGTCAAAGCTGAGACTGCCATACCTTCTGTTCCTTCCTGTGGGCCTTATCGGATCCCCCCTAGCTAAACTTAAGGGGTGCTGTGGTATAGTGCCCCTAGATATTGGCTATGCAACCTCCTCGCGGAGAAGGAGCCCCCATGCGCACGCTATCAACAACTTCGTCACGTCTTGCTCTTGCGCTCCTGACGCTGGCCCTTTCCACCGGCTGTTCATTCAAGGCCACGCTCGACCAGACGATGGACACGACCTCAAATGTCAGCGGCACTACTTCATCGGTTCATAGCTGGGTTTCAGAAGACGGGCTGGTGAAGCCGGACTACAAGGCGCTCGCCTTAATTGCAGCGAGCCGGGAGAATATGGAGCAGAACATCGCAGCCGGATCCGGTGAGTATCTGACCGCGGTCGGAACCTTGCTCGGCGTGCCGGAACCCCATCGCGCCGACTTCGGCGCCGCGGTCCAACGCCGCTATGCCCAAAACTGGCCGGACTCCCATGCGGCTCCGGAGCAGTGGCTCGCGCAGCTTCACCAAACCGCTCAACCCTATCGGCTACCCCACTAACCCCTGCCGGATCTCGTATGACCACACCTCAATCCCCTTCTGCGACGCTCCCCTTTCAACGAATCCTCCACCCGTCTGACTTCTCGGAGGACAGCCACACAGGACTGGTCCATGCGGTGAAATTGGCCGTGGCCGCTCACGGCGAGCTGTCGATCATGCATATCGACCCGGATGTTCCCCGAAAAGATTTCGAAGACTTTCCCCAAGTCCGCCCCCTGCTTGAACGCTGGGGACTCCTTCCTCACGGCAGTCCACGCGAGAAAGTGGCCGACCTGGGAATTGCGATCAAAAAGACCCGCACGGTGGCAAAGAACCGGACCGAAGGCATTCTCCAATATCTCGCCAAGCATCCGGCCGATTTGTTAGTGATGGCCACCAATCAGCACGAAGGCCTCGCCCGATGGCAGCATGAGAGTGTCGCCGAACCGGTCGCCCGTGGAAGTCAAATGGCCACACTGTTCGTCCCCACGCAGGTTGAAGGATTCGTGGCAAAAGATTCAGGACAACCGAAGCTCCGTCGAGTGCTGGTGCCGGTGAGCGCGGAATACAGCCCGCAACTGGCCATCGACACGACCGCGCAGTTGGCGTCCGCCCTGGGCTGCGACAATCTCACCGTGATCGTCGTGCAAGTGGGAGACGACCGTACGCTGCACTCGCTCCATTACCCGATCAAGACCGGTTGGCTCTGGCACACGATGGCCTGCCAGGGAAACGTGGTCGAAGTGATTCTCGCGATGGGGAAAGATTTCGATGTCGATCTCATCGTCATGACGACGTCGAAGCAGCAGACCTTACTGGATCTCATGCGAGGCAGCACGACGGAGCGCGTGCTCCGTGGCGCCCGCTGCCCCCTGCTGGCGCTACCGGTCTGACATCCTCCGCACCATACTCACCGGCGCATCCGAGATTCCTTCAGGCTGCTTTCGCAGCACCGTGCGTACGACCACCCCGTCTTTAATAATGAGGAAATTCGTCGGCACGGCCGGAATTTTCGGCCCCGGCATAATGACCCCGACAAGATTCAAGGGGTCGGACGCGGAAAGCTTGACCTCATGTCCTGTCGCAGCGCCGCCAACAGACTTGCGCAGGGCGCGCAGGGCTTCGACTGCTTCCGGCAGCGCGAACTGCTCGCCGACGAAGCCTGTCACAAATCGCCCGCCGCGCAACTCCCCTTGCAGTTCCAATTTCCGATACATCACGAGCAGATCCCGCCACGACTGCACCAACGATTCCCGGACCAACAGATCCCGAAAGACCACCCCGTACCGGCGCAAAAGCTGACGAGCCATCTTCTCTGAAGAGCTTATAGCCGTTGGCTGACTGCTGAGCTCGCTTCGGAGCAGCGACCAGCGGCCCGCTGTATGGCGAGGCCGGCGGGCGCGATCCCGCCCCTCGGCACGGCGGCGCCGCGGATCCATGAGGGCTCGCAGATTGTCGAACCCGTCGGCCGTCACCAGGCCGGCCGCGACCAACTCCCAGAGCCCCGCCTCGACTTCCGCCGGCAGATGATTGGTCAACCGCACCAGATCAGCGAAAAAGCTCGCACCTCGCTCCTGCAAGGCACGGCACAGATCCTGAGCGACAGCACTCAACTGGCCATAGGGATCCGGTCCAGCCTGCGCCCCACCCTCTGCGAATGCTGCCATCAACCACTCTCCGTCTTCACGCGGAAACAGACTGATCGGTGCCACACTGGTGGGCACGATGCGTCGGGCTCTATCAGAGTTACCGGAGAAGGCCAGGCGCGGATGCGGCGAGATCCGTCCCCAGCTGACCGCGCCGCTCAGACACAACCGGTCCAACAGCTCCGGCTCATATTTCGCCAAACGTACACGCAAGAGCTGCGGTTCCCAGGCTGAAGCTGCCGCTTCGAACCCGGCCAGTTGAGTGATGATCTGCGTGAGGCCGGCCTCCCCATGCTGACGAGAGCCCGGCGTCACATGCTGCCATTGGAGAAGAAAGCGCATGAACTCGGCGGCGGTGACCGGCTCAATGTCCTTGCGTAACCGGCCGATCGTGAGCCGATGAATCCGCGCCAGGAGCCGGCGATGACACCACTCGGACGCGGAGACGCCGGAAAGTGTTGAGTCCTTGGTGCTGAGTCCTGAGTGCGCTCTGAATTGGCCACGGAGGACTTGGCCTTGCGATTCCAGTTTCAGCATCGCCGCTATAACACCATCGGCGGGAAGATGCAGCCGGTCGGCTAGCTGCGGCACCGTCGTCGGCCCGATACTCTCCATCCACCCCTGGACCACCGTAACCAGGACCTCGTCATCGCCGTCCGCAAACAATCGTTCAACCCGCTCCCGATTCTCAGCCGCCACCCACCCCTGCACCGCTCGCCCCTCACTTCTTGCCGACAACTCCACTATCCGCCCTTCTTCGCTAAGGCGCGGCAGATACACAACCCAAGACGCTCCCTCTTTGACCGGCACCCAGACCAGCGTCAGCAGCGCATCGTGCAATTCGTCGGCATCGCGCACGACCGGCCACGCCTCCCGCTCGACATCTTCAATCGCCGCGGGATCGAGCGCACCGACCTGCCCGAGCATCTCCGCCGGCAGGGTCCGCCGCATTTCCACTGCCCTGGCGCGACGCTCTTCCAGTGGCGCGTCATCGAGAAAGGCGTAGGGGTTGGCGTTCAGAATCTCATGGGAAAAGACCGAGGGCACGGGCGTATCCACGGCGACACAGCGAATGGCGCCGGCTTCGATGGCCTTCAGTACGGTCGTCAGCCCCTCCAGATCCATCGCCTCCGTCAGGCAATCGCGGATCGTTTCGTTCACGAGCGGATGATCCGGAATCAGCCTGGCAGCCCGCTCGCCGGTGAGATTCTCCTGGCAGGCAATCGCATCCGGGAAAACCGCCGCGAGCAAATCTTCCGACTTCATCCGCTGAATCTGCGGAGGCACCTTCTTGCCGTTGGAAAATCTGAGCAGCGCCAGCGAACGCGACGCATTCCACCGCCAGCGCGTCGCAAACATGGGCGCAAGGAGCACCGCCTGGATCAGCACCTCGCGGACCGTCTTTGAATGGAGATAGCCGAAGACCGACTCCAGAGGGAAGCTGTGCTTCTCGCCGAGCGAGATCACCAAACCGTTATCGGTCGCCGCGGCCTGCAACTCGAAATCGAACGTCACGCAGAACCGTTTGCGCAGGGCGAGGCCCCAGGCGCGGTTGATCCGCCCGCCGAAGGGCGCGTGCAGAACCAGCTGCATCCCGCCGCTTTCGTCGAAGAACCGTTCTGCAACGATCGTGTCCTGCGTCGGCACGGTCCCCAGCACGGCCTTCCCGGTGAGCACGTACTCGATGGCTTGCAGCCCGCCACGCTGATCCAATGCGCATTCGCTCTTGAGCCAGCCGATGGCTGATAACTGATGACTGACGGCCGGATCATCAGACAGCGCGCGCGTAGCAATCTCCTGCCGAAGCGCTGCTACCTCCGCCGATAATTCGGCCGTCCGCGACGGAGCCTCGCCCCGCCAGAACGGAATGTTCGGCGGCGCGCCCTGCGCGTCTTCGACCCGGACCTTCCCCGCCTCGATACCTTTGATCCGCCACGACGTATTGCCCAACAACATGATATCGCCGGCGAGACTCTCCACCGCGAAATCTTCGTCGACCGACCCCACCACCGTGCCGTCCGGTTCCGCCACCACAGCATAGTTGGCCGTATCTGGAATGGCGCCCCCGGAGGTGATCGCCGCCAGCCGCGCGCCGCGCCGCCCCTTGATCCGCCGATTGATCCGATCATGGAACAGATAGGCCAGGCCCCGCCCCCGCCGGGTGGCAATCCCGTCAGCCAGCATATGCAGGACGCCATCGAACTCGGCCCGCGAAAGATCCCGATAGGGATAGGCGCGACGACAGAACGCGAAGAGCTCTTCTTCCGTCCAGGTCTGACTGGCCGCTGCTGCGACAATCTGTTGAGACAGAATGTCGAGCGGAGCAGGCGGGATCGTAATCTGATCCAGCATCCCCCGGCGAATCGCGCGCACGAGCGCCGCGCACTCCAGCAGTTCATCCCGCGTCATGGCAAAGATGCGGCCTTTGGGAATCGCTTTGACCCAGTGGCCCGCGCGGCCGATCCGTTGCAACCCGGTGGCGATGGCTCTCGGCGAACCGATCTGACAGACGAGATCGACGGTCCCAACGTCGATGCCCAATTCCAACGAGGCCGTGGCAATGACGACGCGCGTCTTGCCGGTCTTCAATCGCTCTTCTGCCGACAGACGAATCTGGCGGGACAGACTGCCGTGATGCGCCGCCACCACATCGGGACCCAAGTCATGCAGTCGCTCTTCCAGGTAATGAGACACCCGTTCAGCCAGCCGTCGGGTATTCACAAACACCAGTGTCGACCGGTGCTGCCGCACGAGTTCAGCCACACGGTCATAGACATCGGACCAGATGGCGTTCGTGGCCACGGCGCTCAGCTCATCCTTCGGCACTTCAACGGCCAGATCCAATTCACGGCGATGCCCGACATCGATGATCCTCGGAAGCGGGCGAGCTCCGACCAGAAATTCCGCCACTAATTCGATGGGCCGTTGCGTGGCCGACAAGCCGATGCGTTGCGGCTTCACCAGCGTCAACGCTTCCAGTCGTTCCAGCGACAGGGTCACATGGGCGCCCCGCTTGTTCGGCGCCAAGGCATGAATTTCATCGACGATAACCGTTCGCACGGTCTGCAACATGCGCCGGCTTTTCTCCGCCGTCAGGAGGATGAACAGCGATTCCGGCGTCGTGACGAGAATATGCGGCGGCCGCTTCAGCATCTGCTGCCGATCCGCCATCGGGGTATCGCCGGTGCGCACCAGCACGCGCAGCTCCGGCATCAGCAAGCCGGCTTGCAACGCCATCTGCCCGATTTCCGCCAGCGGCTTCTGAAGATTCTTTTGGATGTCGTTGCTCAGCGCTTTGAGCGGCGAGACGTACAACACCTGCGTATGATCGTCGAGTTCACGGGCGAGAGCTTGCGTGAAAAGAGAATCGATACAAGACAAAAATGCCGCGAGGGTTTTGCCCGATCCGGTCGGCGCGGCAATCAGGGCGTCCGCGCCGGATTGAATCGCCGGCCAGGCCTGCTGTTGCACATCCGTCGGCTGACCGACCTGCGTCAGGAACCAGTCCGCAATAAGAGGATGAAAGCGGGACAACGTCATCGCGGCATCTTAGCACGCACACAATGGCTGCTCCACAAGGGCAGGCCGCCGGCCTATCCATTCGCGCCAATCTACCAGCGCGGTAAAGTCACAGCGCCATCGACCGATAAAGGTAGCGAATAGATCTGTCGCCGGCCGGCGCGATAAACAACCATGCCTTAATAGAATACACAGGTGGCTATGCGTACGACTTTGCCGATCGCGACCTCTGGCGACTCCTCTGAGCCTCGGACCACTATGCGCTCGTCGATATTGCTCCTCGCCGCCTTCGGCCTCATCGTAGGATTCATCGTCACCATCGCCACGAGGGACCCTGCCGCATCCTGCCCCGACGAGTTGATCGGCACATGGAGTACCGCCGCACAAGGCTATGAAGACAGCATGCTGGTGATGACCAAACACGCCGTCGTATTCAGCGCAGGGGGGGATCATCTCGATGCGCAAGCAGTTCGCCGGCTGGACGCCATCCCTGAAGGACGTCGCGTCCTGTACACGCTCGTCTATGGCAACTCGCGCAGCGAGGAACAGACGCTCGTCTTCTTCTACGATGCTCGCGAGCGGACCCTCACCTTCAAAAATCAAGCGCACCTCGTCTGGACCAGAACCATGGTGGAGTCGTGATCGCCTACTTCAAGCGACGACAGCTCTTCGTGCATCCCATTCAATATTGGTTTGTTGCCACGACACTGGTGTATTTCTCATGCCTCTTGGTCGTGCTCTACGGCGTGGTGTTTCTCCCGATGGTCCAACCACTCGACTCTCCCACGGTCTCCTGGGAAGAACGTGCCCAGGTCGCGACCCAAATTCTGGAGTTGAACACGCGGGTGTGGCCCTGGCTGCTCGTGACGTTCCTCGGGTTGCTCCTGCACTCTCTGTATTTCATGCACCGCATCGCCGGTCCCCTCTACCGATTTGCCGCCTTGTTTCGATCCATCGGAGCCGGCCACCTGCATCAACGCGCGAGGCTGCGAAAACACGACTATCTCCATCGCGAAGCACGGGACTTCAACGCCATGCTCGACTCTCTGGAGCACAACATTGCGCTGCTGCATCGGCATGGTACTGCCGTCTCCCAGACTTATCAGGATGCGGTCCGTCCGATCCGGCAACAGTCGTCGAACCAGCTGAACGCTGCTCTCCAGATGCTCGAAGCCGACATCTCCCGACTCCGGCTCTGCGCCGACACATTCAAGCCAAAGGAGACACAGCAGTCGGCCTCTCAACTCCCCATCGAGTTTGCGGAGCAGGTCACCGAAAAACCACCGGCCAGGTTGAAGGCGGCATGACTATGAACCACGTGCTTCCCGTCACAAGCAACCCGGCTCCGCTCAATGAGACGCCACCCGCTGCTTCGACGGCTCATCCGCCCTCGCACCATCACCAGCCCGGGCCACAGATCCCTCGCACAGAGAGACGACGGCTGGCCTTCGTGCATCCGCTTCAGGCTCGCATACTCAGCCTCGTGCTCTTCTATACCCTGATGATCGCGCTGCTGTTGGCCATCCCCGTGTTCAGACCCCTCATGCAAGCCCTCGACAACCCTGGGCTCTCCTGGCAGGAGCGAGCCGCCGTCGCAAACGACTTGCTCAATTTGCACGCCCGTTACTGGCCTTGGGCCCTTGGGGCCATGGCGGTACTGACCATCCATTGCCTCCACTCCCTGCGGATGATGCATCGCATCGCCGGTCCTCTCTACCGATTCAGGCGGCTCTACCGGGAGATCGGCGAGGGCAATCTGTCCATCAGAGCATCCCTGCGTCCACATGACTACCTGACACAGGATGCAGACGGCTTGAACCGGATGACGGCGCAGCTCCAGACCAGAATCAGCGCCAGCAAACAAGCACAGACAACAGTGGCGCTCGACGTCGAACGGCTCAAAGAGGCCGTGGCCCGTGAGCGCAACCAGACCCTCGCCACACTCGTGCAACAGACCGAACAGGATCTGGCGAGCCTGAAATATTCGCTCGAATGGTTCAAGACTCATCATGGATAGACGAGTGGACTACCGTACACACAAGCCCGATCAAAATACCAATCAGACAACCCGGCCAACGGCGCCTGGCGCATGGGGCACCACGACCGGCTTCACGCTGATCGAACTCATGATTGCGGTGGCGATCACCGGCATTCTGGCTTCCTTGGCCGGGCCGACCTATACCGACTTTCTCTATAAAGCCAGGATTGCGAGGACGGTCGCTGAACTGCACGCCTTGGCCAAAGAGCTTCAAGGGTTTGCCCTGTCGACGGAGCAATACCCCGACACCCTGGTGCAAATTGGCCGCAGTACATTGCTTGATCCATGGGGGAATCCCTATCAGTACACTCGAATCAACTGCGACCCCGTCACCATTGGCCTTCGCAACCAACCCGACCTTCCAGACCACGGATCTGACGGACGAACCGTTCCGGTCACCGGCCCTTCCACAAACGACGAGGCACGCGTCTACCTCACAGTCGAGTCTGCCAGTAACCAACAACTCATCCGCCTTGTGGCAAAAGGAGGAAGCAGCGGGAGCGGAGGAGGAGGAGGAAGCGGTGGGAGTGGAGGTGGAGGAGGGAGCGGAGGAGGAGGCGGCGGTTCGACCTGTGGCAGCGGCAAGCCGAGGAAAGACCATTTTCTGCACCCGATCAACTCAGATTTTGACATCTACAGCATGGGCCGAGACGGCGACACCGTCGCGCCCCTGACCGCGAAAAAGAGTCACGACGATATCATTCGGGCCAATGATGGCGGATTTTACGGTTTGGCAGCCAATTTCTAGCCCGTTGGGATCATGCAGCCCTGGCTATCTTCTTCACTCCTCCACAGTCGTATCGCACGCCGTATGTTTGGGCTATTCGTCCTCTGCGCCCTCGTCCCCACATCAATCCTCGGGTGGATGTCGTACCGACAAGTCACGGACCAGCTGATTCTGCAAACATCGTCCCGCCTCAAACAGCAGAGCAAAGCCCAGGGGATGGTTCTCTACAACGCCCTCCTGACTCGTCAAGCCGATCTTGATCGCATTGCCAACGAACTCCGATCAGAGGAACCCGCCACCCGAGACGCACTCATCACCGCTTCAGTGAAGGATCGGTCTCATCAATTCAAAGTGCTCACGCTACTTGCGTCGAACACGTCCGCTCCATATCTTCAAACCGAGAAACAGCGTAAACACCTTCAGATGGGGAAAACCCTCTTGGATCTTCGCGCCACACCGGGCCAGCCGATGCGAATCTCCTTGATTCGCGCCATCTCCCCGGACAGGCTGGAGGCAGGACTGCTCCTGGCGCAAATTGACGACACCCAGCTCTGGCAGATGCAAGGGAAGGACTCCCTTCCTCCCGACACCGAGCTCAGCATTGAGGTGCAAGAGCAACAGACCCTCTACATGACCTTTGAGGATCGAATCGACATTCCCGGTCTTGGACAGTCGAGCCTTGCCGCTCCGACGACGAAAGCGTTTGCATGGCAGAGAGGCGGCACTGAGTACATTACAGCAGCGTGGCCGATCCCTCTGCGATACCACTTTCTTGCAGACCCTTGGATCATTGCGCTGAGCCAACCCAAAGAATCGGCGTTAGCTCCGGTCGATCAGTTCCGCCACACCTTTCTCCTGGTCATCGCCTCGGCCTTGAGCCTCGTGGTGCTGCTCAGCCTCTCGCACATCCGCCGGAGCCTGCAACCGGTGACGCTCTTGCACGAAGGCACGACGCGCCTCGCCGCAGGAGACTTTACCACTCGCGTCACCGTCACCAGCCGGGACGAATTTCAAGACCTGGCCGCTTCGTTCAATCGCATGACCGGCCAACTCAGCCAACAGTTTCACATGTTGGAAACGCTCTCGGCCATCAGCCAGGCCATCATCTCAAGCGATGAACAGGGGAGGATGGTCCGGCTCGTGCAGTCCAGCATCTCCGAAACCATCGCCTGCGACGCCGTGGGCATGGCCCTGATGGAATCTAATCGCCCAGGATTGACCAGAATGTCCGTGCGGCACCTGAACTCCCGATCGGAAACTGAATTTTCAGAAACCGCCTGTCAGCTTTCTGAGGCGGACCTGTGGTTTCTCCAGACTCATCCACACCACGTCATGCTGGAGTCCACCGCCTTGCCCGACTATCTGACGGCACTGGCTGCGCTCCAGCTCACACGCTTCGCGGTCTTTCCGATCTTCGCAGACTCAGTCGTCACCGGCGCACTGGTACTCGCCTATCGGCAGGGACATACCCCTTCCGCAGGCGATGTCGTCTCTGCCCGCCGTCTGGCCGATCACATCGCCGTCGCCCTCACCAACAGCCGCGCCATCGAAGCGCGCGTGCGCGCACAGATGGAACTCGCCGGAGCCGTAACGGCAAAACACGACGCCGAGGCGCGGGCCACGGTACTGGAGGCGGAAAACCAGTCGCTGGAGACCAAAGAAGAACGGCTGCGGCATCAGCAGAGTGCTACGCTGACGCTCGTCAAAGACCGGACGGTCTTCGAGGGCTCGCTGGCTGAGGCGGCCCAATTGGTCACCGCGACGGCCGCCCAGGCCCTCGGAGTAGAACGGACCAGTGTGTGGATCTTTGAAGCGGGCCGCCGCCTCCTCTACTGCCTCGACAGCTACGAGCGGTCCAGGGAGCAGCATGGGCCGGAACGCACGCTGACGCTCTCTCGCTATCCTGACTATTTCGAGCAGCTCCAGCGCGGGCAGGTCCTTGCGGCTGCACAGGCACAGCATGATCCACCATTCCACGAGTTGGCCTCCGACCTCCTCGCGCCGCGCGGCGTCAGTTCGCGCCTGGACGCTCCATTTCATACCAAGGCCGGCTTGGCGGGCGTGGTCATGATCGAACATGTGGGGCCTGCAAGAGAATGGGCCGCTGACGAACAGCAGTTTGCGCAAGCCTTGGGAAACTTCATGACGCTGGTGCTGGAGGCCGCTCGCCGCCGCGAGGCCGAAGAAGCTCTGGCCATCGCCAAACTCGCGGCCGAAGACGCGACCAAAGCGAAAGCGGAATTCCTCGCCAATATGAGCCATGAAATCCGAACCCCGATGAACGGCGTGATCGGGATGACCGAGATCCTTGCACGCACGTCCCTGTCCGACACACAACGCCACTATGTCGAGACCATTCACAACTCCGGCGACACCTTGCTGGCCCTCATCAACGATATTCTCGACTTCTCGAAGATCGAAGCCGGGAAACTGGAAATCCAGCCGGCCCCCCTCGACCTCCGCGATCTGATTGAACGCACGGCGGAACAGTTAGCCGAACGCGCGCAGCGAAAAGGTCTCCAGCTGCTGGCGGAGTATGATCCATCGGCCCCGACTGCAGTGATCGGCGATCCCGTTCGCATCCGCCAGATCCTGACCAATCTCCTCGGGAACGCCATCAAGTTCACCCAGCAAGGGGAAGTACGCGTACACGTCACGCTCGACGCGCCGGCGTCGCAAGAAGCCGGACCGGCAATCTTCCGCATGGCTGTCACCGACACAGGGACCGGCATCAGCCCCGAAGGCCAGGCGAGGCTCTTCCAATCGTTTTCTCAAGTGGATGGGTCCTCGACCAGGGTCCATGGCGGCACCGGCCTGGGACTCAGTATTTGCAAACAGCTCAGCGAATTGATGGGCGGCGCCATCGGGGTCCACAGCCAGAGCGGGCAAGGCAGCACGTTCTGGGTCACGCTGCCCCTGCCGCGACAAACCGAGCCTGGCGCCGTGCACGGACCCGATCCTGCGCTCGCAGGGGTCCGGATTTGCGCCGCCGTAAGTCACCCCGCGACCCGAATGCTTCTGACGCAATATCTGTCCAGCTGGCGCCTCGCACCCCGGGTCGCGGACACGGGCGCGGAGTTTCTGGAGCAGGTGATGAACGAACTGGCCACGGAAGGCGGCCGCGTCATTGCGCTCATCGATGAAACGTTCGCAGATATGACCGACATCCAAGTGATGCAGGATCTTCGGTCTGATTCCGCCCTCGCGGATGCCGGCATTCTGAGACTCGTCTCCTTTACCCGCCGGGCCGATGTCGAACAAGACCCGGTGTTCGGCAAGATTCCCTTCGTCACCAAACCACTCCGATATGACGCGCTCCATGAAGCGCTCATGGGTCTCCTTGGCGTGAATCCGCTGTCTTCCGCATCATCGACTCCGGCTTCGATCTCAACACCTCAACTGGCCGGCGCGGTCTTGTTGGGCGAAGACAATCCTGTCAATCAAGAAATTGCGACGCTGATGCTCGAAAGCCTGGGTTGCTCCGTCACCGTCGCGCAGAACGGTCGGGAAGCGGTCGACTGCGCAAAGAAGACCCGCTACGACATCATCTTGATGGATTGCCAGATGCCTGAGATGGATGGGTTCGAAGCGACACGCCTCATACGAGAATGGGAACGCGAACTGGACAGCAACACGTTGAGGCAGCCTATTCCTATTGTGGCACTGACAGCCCATGCGACAGCCAGTGATCGCGCCCACTGCCTGGCCTCAGGGATGACCGACTACCTCTCTAAACCCTTCACGATGGAACAACTGCAGCGTGTCATCGCATCGTGGCTGCCAAAACAGGCACCGGCCACGAGCGCAGCACACTCGAGTACACTAGCCGCCACACCCGCGGCACCAATGCCTTCAGTGGGCCAGGCCCCTCCCACTATCATTGACCGGCACGCATGGGATTCGATTACCGCGCTCCAGCGGCCCGGGAAACCGGACATGCTCGCCAAGGTTCTTACTCTTTACCTGAAGGACTCGAAGCAACTCGTCGACCAGGTTCGTCAGGGCGTCGCCGCCGGAGAAGCCCAACTCGTCAACGAAGCCGCGCATAGTCTGAAATCCCGCAGCACCGTCCTCGGAGCGGTCTCACTATCAGACTTATGCCAAAGGATTGAAGCGATCAGTCGTGGAGGCTCGCTCAGAAACGTCGAGCCGTTGCTCGATCCCCTCGACATCGCCTTTACCCACGCCTGTCAGGTGTTTCAAACCGAACTCGAAAAGAGAGCGGCATAGCCAGGGGTGCAGATCCAACACTTCGTAGTTACTAGGGCGTGAGAATCAGAATCGCTCCCATTCCGGTCAGCGCGGCAATCAGCGCATCCGCCCCGGATCGAATCCCCGGCCAGGCCCGCTGTTCCACATCCGTCGGCTGCCAGACCTGCGTCAGGAACCAGTCCGCGATGATGGGATGGAAAGAAGCGTAGGCCGTCGCATGCGCCGAGCTACTTGAAGGCAAAAGCTGTCACATTACCTCCAGTCCCTAGGCTTCCATTCAGAGTTGTACTCACCCCTGCGGCTGTAAAGATCGCACGATAGAGCTCCACCACCCCCGCCGATGTCTGATTAGCCCGATAGTACACGGTCGTGCTATCCGACGAGACAGCCAGCTCTTGTGCCTGCCGCCCGCTTGCGAAGGCCGGATTGATCTTTGTGCTGGACGTCGGAGAAGCAAAAAGAACTCGAAACACCTCTCTCGTACCTGCTGCCGTTTCGTCCGCAATATAAACGACACCACTACTATCAGGGATCACCGCGACATCATACACATCTTGACTGCCAATGATGCGCGTACCCGTTAACACGGTTCTCGCAAGAGGAGAAAACACTGTCCGATATAACTCAAACCGTTCATCCACTGATTCATCAGCAATATAAACGACACTCCCACTATCCTGTGTGATGCGATAGGTCGAGCTCACATTGCCTCCGGATACCAGCGGCCCGTTCACCTTGACGCTCACCGTAGGAGCGGACAACGCTACTCGGTACAACTCAATCACTCCATCTGTATCTTGATCGGCACGATAGACCACGCTTGCGCTATCAGGGCTTACGACAACGTCTGAGATGTTGCCACCCGCAACTAACGCATGGTTAATGGTTGTCCCTTGTGCCCCACCAAACACCGTCCGGTAGAGCTCCGTCACCGTATTGGTAGTCTGGTTTGCCACGTACACCACGCCGCTACTGTCCGGGAGCAATTTGAAGGCCGATACAGATTTGCCAGCCGTATACGCGCTATGTAACTTTGACCGTGAAAGCCCCGACAATACTGTTTGATACAGCTCGATGACGGTATCAGTGTCTTGATCAGCCCGATACACAACACTTGCACTGTTGGCCGCGACATCGAAGTCGAGCACATCTCCGCCTGTCACCAAGGTGCCATTTAACTTCGCCGTCGTTCCCGGCGATGAAAAGAGCACTCGATAGAGTTCGTTCACTCCGTCCGTATCCTGATCAGCCAGATAGACCACTCCACTGCCGTCCGGGATGAGCTTGAAAGCCTGTACTCCGGTCGTACCAGTCAACGCTCCGTTCAACTTAATGCTGATCCCCGGAGTTGCAAGACTAACCCGATATAACTCTGGCAATATCGATGAATCTTGGTCGGCGATATAGACAACCGCTGAGGAATCTGGGGTGATGGCAAAAGCTTGAACAGTTTTCGTCGCCCCCAGTATCGGATTCAGTCTGGCGCCAGAACTTACCGCAAATAATTCCTCAACCGTGTCGATAGATTGGTCGGCTCGATACACAACCGTAGTTGTTCCGCCACCCAAAGTAAAATTTCCACTTCCACTGCCCCCACCTCCAGGGCAAGCCGTGAGGAGCACTAACCCCGACAAGGCAAACCACATTGAGAAGGGCGTTTTCATTTTTCAGCTCCCTATGCAATACACTTTGGAAGTGCTGCGTGACTTATATCAATTTATAGCACTATGGAAAACTAATGCCAATAAACAGGTCTCTGTTTTCCATAGACTTTGCCGGCTGTGCGCTGTCACATTGTGGGTGAAACCAGACGGAGTGTTCCATCGTGCCACACCATCCTCTCTCCCCCCTCGTCATACTTGGCTCAGGCTACACTGCCCGTTTTCTCTGGCCGCTCGTCGCGGGTCGCTCGCCGGAGATCTTTGCCACAAGCCGGGCACCGGAGCAGCATCTCAGCCATGTCCCGCCGGCACAACGTCTCCGGTTCGATTTGTCGCAGCAGGACACGTGGACGAATATTCCCCGCGATGCCGATCTCCTCTGGTGCTTTCCCGCAACGCCATTTGAGCTCACCCGGCAATTCGCTACGTCTCTGACCGGCTCAAACCGCCGTCTGGTCGTACTCGGCAGCACGTCCGCCTATGACCTGGGAGACTCACAGGAGTACCCGCCGCCCTGGATCGACGAAACCGCTCCGATCGATCTTACGAAACCCCGCGTGCAAGGTGAGGAATACCTCCGCCGGGAACATGGCGCCATCGTGCTCCGCGTCGCCGGCATTTACGGCCCAGGACGCAATCCCCTCGACTGGATCAGAACTGGCCGTGTCGGCCCAACGCGCAAATACGTCAACCTGATCCACGTCGAAGACCTCGCGGCCATCTGCCTTACCGCACTAGAACGGGGCACACCAGGCGAAGCCTACAATGTCAGCGACGGCACACCGCACACATGGGAAGACATCTGCAACACGATGAAGGTTCATGGTGCTCGCGACTTTGCTGGCAGACCCGCGCAGGAGGAGGCGGGAAAACGAATCGCCTCTCACAAATTGCTTCGGGATGTGGGACTGCAACTGGCCCACTCCGATCTTTACGGCTCGCTCCATGAGCTCGAATCTGCGGCACACTGAACCAGGCGGCCTTCGTTGTCGTGCCGGCACGTGAAGAACATCGGCCAGCCCTATGAATACTCACTGCTAGACAGGCGATTTCTTGTTGATTTCTACGATGGTGATCGATTGGTCCTTCGCGGCAATATCTTGCTGGAGCTCCCAGCGACTGAAGACCGTGATTTTCGCGCCGTCGCGCCGCTCATGAATCAGACGCCCCTCCCAAAACCCCCTAGCCAACAGTGCTGCTTCGATCTGCTCCAGTGAAACGGGAAATACCGTATGGAGAAGCTGGTGAGACACCTTTCCCAGTGCGCTCTTCTTGTCCCATCCGTACAACTCGGTTGCACTATCGCTCCAGTAGCGAATGGTCCCGTCCTTATTCCGCACCATCATGGCACCCTTGGTGAGGTCCACAGTGCCACCTGCCTTCGGATGTGTCCTGTTTTCATAACTTAGGGGGGATTCCTGCCCCGCATTGGCGAGTGCGCGGTGCAGCGTCTCGGCCACCACTCGATGGCCATCGCTTGTCCAATGGGTGTCGTCAGGGATGAAGACCAGCTGCTTTGCCTTTGCAGCAGCCGCCAGTGCGGGCGTAAGGTCGACATATTGGATGTCCGGGGAAATATCGGCGACCAGCCGATGGAGCCGTTCCGGCAAATCGTTCAACACCCACCACTTCAGATCCCCCTGTGCATTGCCGTCAAACCGGGCAATGTCGTGATACACCCTGAACTTGGTCGGAGCAAATGCGACCATAAACTCTGCGCCCTGACTTCGAGCTAATTGATAGGCCGCCTTGAGAGCGTTCGCGGTTGTCTGCAAGGCCTCCAGTTCCTGCATTGTCGGCACTATGGATGAAGAGTGATCCAGAAAATAGACCCGTTGCTCACGACCATCCCCGCCATCAATCAGGCCATAATTCCCTGCCACCCGCTGGTTCGGCACGCACCCCTGGACCCATCGTGAGAGTGCCATAAGACTATTGAGTGTGAACGACCGGTCCCAGGCCCTATTCATCGAATTCCACATGCCGTTCAGAAAGGACACCCGTTCCTCGTAACTGTGGACGTCAACGAGATCATTGCCTTCATAGAACACCCACACGATCCACTTCGGGCGAAGCGGAAGCGCATAGCGCTTCAACACCGCTAATTCCTGCTGAGGACCGTAGCCGGATTGTCCGAGGTTCGCGACGGCTCCTCCGTACAGCTCCGCCAATCGAGTCGTTGCGAGAGCCGATCCGGGCATCATAGGAGACTCCACATACGAATCCCCGATAACGGCGATCTCTGCCTCTGCGAGATCCTGTTCGTTCCTGAATCCATGCTTGTCGTACTTGACATCGAAGGGTTCGGTCGGACGGACGGGAAGGCAGATGCCTTCGCCGATGTTCCCCCGGCCAAACACCGTCTTCACGGTTGATCCTGGACGCGGAAGCGCCAACAACTCACGATCCGGAACATAATTGGGCCGCTCCCACGGGAGAAAGCTGGTGGACCAGAAGGTCTTTCTATAATCGATGAGATTGAGCCAGACAGGAACTTCGGCCAAAAGGAGCGCCGCGGCAAGGGCCAGCGTCATCAATACGAATTGGCTTCTGATTTCATCTCGCGGGATATGGGAGAGCAGCGCGTATGCACCCCATGCGAGGCAGTACGATGTACCCAGAATACTGAATAGATGTCGTGCATCCAGCACGGCCGTCGACAACCCGGATTTAAATGCAAGGGCTACCCCTCCAACAAACAGCACACCGGTGATGAAGAGGATCGTTCGTTTGATGCGCCCGCTCGAAGTGACAGTCATGGACGCCTTGTTCTTTTTCAACCATTCAGCTGACAACGGTCAGCTCCCCGGAAGCACCAATCCTAAAGAAATACGATAACAGGCGCATTTCTGCCCTGTCCACCACTCCACGTACATGACATCTGTTGAGAATTGATACTTAACAACAATTTAACACGCCACAAAGATCCTCCGTTCACAAGAGTTGATCTCTCTTTCCAGGAAGCCCTGTGGGGATGAGACGGTTCGGCACCGGAGAATGCAAGACCACTTCAGCGGAGGAGAGTCATCACGGCCAGACACACCAGCAGATTATTCGTGGCGTGCGCGACCATGCCGGGAATCAGGCTGCCGGTTCGCTCATAGAGCCAGGCCCAGAGCACGCCGCTCCACAGCACGCTGATAAAACCGATGAGGCCATACCCATGAGCTAAAGCAAAAATGCCGGCGCTGATGAGGGCCGCCGGCAACGGATTCAGCCGCCGGCGCAAGATCGCGTACAAGATGCCGCGAAATGCCAGCTCTTCGAAGATCGGCGCAAAAACCACATACTCCAGCAAGCTGATCGTCAACACCGATCCCGAGGCCCAGACCAGATCGGGGTCGAACCATTCCGTCCAGTGGTTGGCCAGGTGCAGCGATTCCGCCACCCGCCCCATCACCCACTCGCCCCACAGCCCGGCCGCGACCACCGCGAGCACCACACTCGCCAGCCGCCCGACCTGCCGCCATTGAATCTGCAAGCCGAACCCGGTGAAGAAATTCAATCCGGATGGTCTAAGCAGATAGTAGTAGGCCATCCCCAACAACGGGAGGTTGGCCATCGGAATCGCCACGGCGCGCAGCGAGACATTCTCTGCGGGCGCCATTGAAATAAATGCCAGTGAGAGAACCGCACCGAGCGCGCCGCCTCGCAAGAGCACCGCCGTGCCGATGCCTCCAGGCCAAGGCGGCGGCACCCCGGGCTGATGGAGACGCAGGCCGTCGACCCGTCGAATCCCTAGCCAGGCAAATCGCAACAATAGGAGCGAACCACCGATCAACCCCAGCAGTTCCAGGCCTGTGAGCAATTGTGAGAATCCTTGAATCCGTGCCCCGCGGGCATGCATCTGTTCACGCACGGTCGCGCCCAAGGCCACGTCACCCGCTCGCTCAGCCAAGGCTGCCGCGAGATGATTGTAAAACCATCCGGCGGGGAGGGCCTCAGCCAAGGCAGACTGCAATTCCATTTCACGTTCGCTCGTGAGCGAACCATTGCCATAGGCGGCGTCGATGAACGCTGCATAGAGAGACAGCGGCGCGTCCTCATCGGCCCAGTTGGTGGCGGCTGCCAATGCCTCCGATGGGTGTCCGGATTCGGCTTGCAGAATCGCCAACCGCAATTTCGCTGACGGGGAGTCGGTCGCGTCCACCAGTTCTTGATACCACTGGATCGCTTGCGCCCGCTCGACCTCATTGCTGCCGGCTGTCCACTCTGTCACTCGCTGCTGCCAGTCCGGCGCCAGCAGCAAGCCGTCTTGCGCTTCCATCGTCCGGCTGGCCATCAGGTCCAGCGCCCGCTCAGGATCCTCAAATCGATCAAGCTTGGGTGAATTGGAGGACAACCAGAGCAGCGTACCCAAGGCCGTGATGAGCAGCAACGCGGCAAACAAACTGACCCCGAACGAAAAGCGCGGGCGATCGGGTCCGTTAAATGGCGAAGGAGTCTCGGCCCTTCCTGTTTCGGCGAAACCTGTCTGGTCGCCCTCTGGCCTGCTTGCATCAATCATAGGAGTGACTATACCATCGGCCCCTCGCGGTCACCTATCCCTCGAAATGGCTAGATCCTCCCCCATTATCCCGCCACTATCACATGGCCTCTCACGCCGGACTTGGCTATACTAACGCCGCAAAACCGTTCGGAGACTTCGGCATGATGCGCGACTTTATTCCTCCCCGGCGCCTGTTGCTCGGACCCGGTCCCAGCATGGTGCACCCCCGCGTCCTGCAGGCCCTTGCCACGCCGTTGCTCGGCCATCTCGATCCCGCCTTCCTCGGAGTCATGAACGATGTGCAGCACTTACTCCGGTTCGTGTTCGCCACCACCCATCCTTTCACCATTGCGGTGTCCGGAACCGGATCAGCCGGGATGGAAGCGGCCATCGTCAACGTGGTCGAACCAGGCGATGCCGTCATCGTCGGTGTAAACGGCGTCTTCGGCATGCGGCTCGCGACCGTCATCGAACGATGCGGCGGCAAAGCGATCAGGCTGGAGATACCCTGGGGCCAGGTCATTCCCCCGGAGATGATTGAGTCGGCCTTGCGCCGGTCAGGACCGGTGAAGGCCGTGGCACTGGTCCATGCAGAAACGTCCACTGGCGCGAGCCAACCGCTTGATACGATCGGCTCGCTGTGCCGGGATCACAACGCGCTGCTGATCATCGATGCCGTCACCTCGCTCGGCGGCATGCCGGTCGATGTCGACCGTCTGGGAATTGATGTCTGTTACAGTGCGACGCAGAAATGTCTGAGCTGCCCGCCTGGACTGGCGCCGCTCACATTGAGTTCGCGAGCCCTGTCCGTTATCAAAGGCCGCCGCACTCCCTGCCAAAGCTGGTACCTGGATCTGGCGCTGGTCGCAGAATACTGGGCCGAAGGATCACGCGCCTATCATCACACCGCACCGATATCGATGCTCTACGCACTACGCGAAGCGCTACGGCTGGTGGAGGAGGAAGGATTGCCCACCCGCGTTGCGCGTCATCGGCTCAACAGCGAAGCCGTAGTCGCCGGGCTTATGGAGCTGGAGTTCACGCCGCTTCCCCTGACGGAGCATCGGCTCCCGATGTTAACCTGCGTGACGGTCCCTCCGCATATCGATGAAGCCGCGGTCCGGCAGCAGCTGCTCCAAATCTACGGCATTGAGATCGGCGGGGGGCTGGGTCCGCTCAAAGGCAAAGTCTGGCGTATCGGATTGATGGGGGAATCCAGCACGGAAGCGAACGTGTTGACGTTCCTTAACGCCCTCGAAGAAGTGTTGATCCGATTCGGCTGGCTCTCGACGCCGGGAGTTGCGCTACAAGCCGCCGCGCGAGTCTATAGCCGAACTGTGCGAAAGGAGCACCGAGCATGAACCGTCCTCTCTTAGTGGTATTGGGAGCTGTGGTCTTCGCGTTGATGAGCGTCATCTTTTTCTGGGTCTTCAAGCTGACGATGGCCAATTCCATGAAGACGGACATGGTCTCGCCGGAAAAAGTGGCGGCATTTATCCAAGCTCTGCTCGAAGCCAATCGCAACAACTATACGGACAACGTCGTGGTGAAACTGCAGAAAGAAGGGATTCAGGCGCACGAACATTGGAAAGACGAACGCGGCGTCGCCTTGCCCGCCCAGTACCTGATGGAGTCCGGCCGGCTGGTGTCGCTGAAAGATCTGAAGTTTTCATTCCGCCTGGCCAGCCTCACGCCGATCTATGTCTGGAACGGCCCCAACAGCGACTTTGAACGCCTCGGCCTCGCCGCAGTGGACAAGAACCCAGACAAACCGCACTACGGCTTCATCACCAAAGGCGGCACACGTTACTTCCAGGCCATTTATGCCGACCGGGCCGGCTCGCAAGCCTGCGTCGATTGCCACAACCAGCACGCCAACAGCCCACGCCGCGATTTCAAATTGAACGATGTGATGGGCGGCATCGTCATTACCTTCCCGGTCGGAGAATAATCCCATGGCGATCGCCATTCAGCATGTCCGTCTCATTGATGGAACCGGCTACACGATTGAACGCGCCACCATTCTGATCCGCGGCAGTAAGATCGTCGCCACGGGATCGAGCCGCACCATGACGATCCCGAAAGGCGTGACCAGAATCAACGGCCGCGGCCTGACGGTCATCCCCGGCTTGATTGATTGTCACGTGCACCTCTGCCTGGGAGGAGAGCCGGACGTCGTGGCCACGGTCGAATCGGATGCTCCTTCCATGACGCTGCTGAAATCGGCCGGCCATGCACGGCAGACGCTGGAGTCGGGCATCACGACCGTCCGCGATGTCGGCTCGCGCGACCACTCCATCTTTGTTTTGAAGCACGCCATCGACCAGGGAGTCATGCCGGGTCCCCGCATCGTCGGCGCCGGTCTCGCGATCTGTATGATCGGCGGCCATGCCCGTTTCATCGGCCAGGAAGTCGAGGGGATCGAGCAGGTCCAGCGGGCCGTCGACGCACAGCTGGCAGCCGGAGCCGGGGTGATTAAAGTCATCGCCTCAGGCGGCGTCCTCACTCCCGGCACGTCACCGGATCAGGCGCAGATGACCATGGATGAACTCACAGCCGCGGTCGCGACAGCCCGCCGGGCGCAGACAAAAGTCGCCGCCCACGCCCACGGGGCTTCCGGCATGAAAAACGCGATTCGCGCCGGCGTCCACTCCATCGAACATGCCACCTTGCTCGATGACGAGGCCGGTGAGTTGATGAAAGCGCACGGTGTTTACATGGTCCCGACGCTCTCCGCACTTTCCACCACTGCGGCGGGACGGCCGGGCTGCGGCATCCCCGTCAGCGCGCTCGACAAGGCCAAAGCGATGACCAAACGCCATCAAGCCAGCTTCAAGAAGGCCCACCAGAGCGGACTCTGCATTGCCATGGGCACCGATGCCGGAACCCCCTTCAACTACCACGGAGACAATGCGCAGGAACTGGAACGGATGGTGGCGTTCGGCATGAGCCCGATGGAAGCGATTCTCGCCTCAACCGCGGCCGCCGCGCGCTTGATCGGCATCCATGACACGGTTGGCACTCTGATGCGCGGCCTGCAGGCGGATCTAGTGATTCTTGATGGCGATCCGCTGAAACGAATCGAGATCTTGCGGGACCGCAGCAGAATCATGGGAGTGATGCAGGCGGGCAAGTTCGTGGCAGGACCGCTGGCGAAGTGACATCATTCGTCAAGCGTCATTCGACATCCTGAGAAACCATTCTTTCCTCTCATACGATTGACGTTTGACGACTGACGTCTTAACGCCGCTCGTAGAAGAGTTCCAGCGCCGACGCATACCCGTGAATGCGGCCTTTTCTGAAGCTGTCCTCCAGCTGTCCTCGCAATGAGCGAAACCCACCCTCGTCGCTCTTCTTCACAACCCCTTGCGACACCATCATCTCAGCGGCCACTTCGACGAGTCGCCCCTTGCGCGCTTCCATCTCCTCGGTGAGAAAATCATCCATCACTTCCGATCCACGCTCTGCGACCAGATCCTCTTTAAACGTGTCGTAACCCTGCGCCGCCACGGTCCGCTCGCGCAGGATGGCCAACTCGGCTTTCACTCTGGCCACATTCTTCACCAACAGCGCGAACAGCTCTTTTCGTCCCTCATCGAAGAGCTTCTGCTCCATCTCATGGAGAATGACCGACAAATCCACGAAGTCCGCGCGGGGCTCGTCACCCCAGTAGAGCCGGTCATAGCTGCGCCGTTTCTCCGCATCGCCGACAATCTCATAGGCCGCGTTGATCTCGCGGATCTTCGCCTCCGCATCTTTGGCGTCGGGGTTCCGATCAGGATGATGCTGAAAGACCAGCTTGCGGTAGGCCTTCTTGATCTCGTCGTCGGAGGCCTCACGCGAGACGCCCAGTACACGGTAGTAGTCCATTTGCGCCATGCGCGAAACTATAGCACGAGCCTTCCCCGGGCTTCACCTTGACTCCCCCCCCACCCCCCTTGACCTTCTGATCATCCGACTTATCTTCAAAATATGACAAACAACACCACTCCAAAAACACTGACGAACGACGAAAAGAAGGCTGCGGACGCCGCATTCGCCGGCCGCCCGTTTCACTCTTCTTGGTCGGCCTCTGCACGGGTGATCTATGATGGCATTGTGAACGCCTTGCCGAAGGAAGTCGTCACGGCGCTTCCAGAAGTCGATGCCGTGCTCGCTGAACTGGAAGCGAAGCTACCAGCTGTTTCAAGCGTTGGAAACAAAACTCTCGTCGACATGGACTCGAAGCAGGACAGCACGGCAGCCGACTCCACCGCTGGACCAGGTGTCCCGGCCATCAGGGATCGGCAGGAAGCGATTCAGTCGGGAATATTGATCGATGTCACACCGACAGCCAAGGAACTCGGGCTCACATTTCCAGTCACCATCACCAAGCCGTTATGGGATATCGGAATCGTCACGAATCAATCGCTCTCCCAGGAGGAACAGACGGGACGGCTTCGCGATGTCTTGATGGCGTTCAGGCTGAGGCTCGCAAGTCTTGCGACCATCTCGCCGTTGATTGATTTCCCGGCTCTCTTGGCGATGCCGCCGAGCACGGTGCCGCAACCGGTCCCATTGTTTGCCATCATTCAGCCGGACAGTGGGAACCAAGCCAACGTGACCCTGTTGCTCCCAAACGAAGTTTCGCTGACGATTACACCGTCGAACTAAACACGGTTCGACGGTCAACGGCGGGTCAGTTTCTCGATGAACGCTCGTTCCTCTGTCTCTGTCTTGACAAGGCCATCCAGGTGAGCGTCACGAAGGTGAGTGAGCACCTTGCCATAGATTGGTCCTGGCTTGATGCCCATTAATTGAAGCTCTTTCCCAGTGAGCCGGGGCCTGGCCTGTCGCCAGGCCGTGAGATACGCCGACACCAGCCGCTTCACCCGATCGGATGGGCTCTGGGCCATGATGGCCACCAGCGCTTCATCCTGCACGCCCTCCAATATCCGGCAGACCCCGGATGGTTTCAGCGGTGGTTGCTTGCTCAGCTGTCGTAATAACCGATGGGCTCCTCCCCGCATGGCTTTCAATGTCGTCGATTCGCGCTCACTGAAGGGGAACCGTTTCAACAAATCCGTCACACCACGATCAGGCAGGACCGCTGCGATCACCATCATATAGACCAGCCAGGCCTCCAGCTTATGATCCAGATAGAGCAGCCGATACCAATCGAGCGTTTCTTCGACGGCAAACAGCAACTTCTCCAGCCGTGGCGTCCAGACGAGCTTCGGATGGATAAATCGCAACAGATCGAGCTCCGCCAGCCGCTTCAATCCCGACTTCGGCTCCCGCTCTGAACAGAGCGCTTTCAATTCTTCCAAAAGCCGGTGACCGGAAAGTTTCTGGAAAAGCGCCATCTTGACGGCGGCCTTTACCAGCGCCAACGTGTCCTTCCCAAGATGAAAGCCGAACCTGGTCTCAAAGCGGACAGCACGAAATACACGAGTGGGATCTTCGACAAAACTGAGACTATGGAGAACGCGTATGGCCTGGTTCTTCAGATCCCGCTGGCCGCCGTAGAAATCGAGCACCTCCCCGAATCCACGGCCATTCAGCCGAACCGCCAGCGCGTTAATCGTAAAATCCCGGCGATACAGATCTTTCTTGATCGAGCTTTGCTCGACTGTCGGAAGCGCAGTCGGATATTCGTAGTACTCGGTCCGGGCCGTGGCCACATCGAGCTTGAACCCGTTCGACAGGACGATGACTGCGGTGCCGAATCGCTCATGCACCGTGACGCGCGCCGACTGCTCCGCTGCCAACTTTCGCGCAAACGCGATTCCATCCCCCTCGACAACCAGATCGAGATCGAGATTTTCGATCCCGAGCAACAGATCCCGCACGCAGCCGCCCACCACATACAGCGGCAGATCCAGCCGATCCGCCAGCTGCCCGGCTTCCTTGAGCAGCGTAAAGAGGGGCGCCGGCAACTTTTCTTGAAGGTGTCGTTTGAGATTGCGGTGATGCAGCGGCCCTGGCACGCCGGCCGGATCCGTAACTTTCGGGCGAATCTTCACGGAGCGCAGTACATCGTCATGCCACGCCCTGAGCAGATCCGTACGTGTAATGACCCCGACGACTCTCGTGCCTTCAAGAATCGGCACGAATCGCTGATTGCGCTCCAACATCGCCTGCTCGATGGCATGGAAGTCGGTGTCGGGACTCGCAGTGAACTGATCCGATTGGAGAATGTCGGCTGCCGTCAGCTTGCCCAATCGATGGAACAGCGCCTTTTGTATTTGCTCTCGGCTGACCAACCCGGCATACCGGTCTTTGCTATCCAGCACCGGCAGAACGTTCACGCCGTAGTTGGTCATGCGCTGCTCCGTTTCAGTTACGGTGGCGTCTCCGCTGACCGTCTTGACCGGCTTGGTCATGACATCCTTGGCCAACAGCGTCGGCCGGTACCGCTGCGTCAACAACTGGACGAGCCGCTCCTTCACTTCTGTGAGCGTCTGCCCTTTGACAATCGCGGCCGCCGCCACTGCATGGCCCCCCCCGCCGAACTCCTGCGCGATCCATCCGACATCGATCTCCGGCGCGCGGCTGCGGCCGATCACTTCCACATGCTCCTCGTTCACCACGACGACCAAGACCGCATCCACGCCTTCGAGTTCGGCCAGCTGGTGCACCGCCTCGGCCGCTTCCACACGATCACGATCGAAGGTGCTCGTTGCCACCAACACCTTCCGGCCTTCCAGATAGTGCACCTCACTGTGCTGCAGGAGATCGTTCAGCAACGCGACAATATTCGGATCAAGCGGCTGGTGCAGCGTCTGAGCGATGAGCTTCAGATCGGCCCCGGCGCCGATGAGAAAGGCCGCGGCATGCAGATCCCGCGGAGTGGTCGAGGAGTATGTGAATGACCCGGTTTCATCGTAGAGACCGAGCGCCAGCACCGTCGCTTCCACCGGCGTGAGCGGGACACCTGCCTCTCGCACCCGTTCAATCAGCATCGTCGCCGTCGCCCCGACGATCTCGATCACCTGATCGATGGATGTCCCGATCGATGGAGCCCCGGTCTCACTGGGGTCTGCTGCATGATGGTCGAAGACCTGCACCTCGACCTTCGGATCCAGCCAACATTGTTTGAATGGACCAATCCGATCGGGGTCATGGGTATCGACCAGAATCAACTTCGTCACTTGTGCAAGATCGAGATCTTTGAGCTTGGTGAGATTCAGGTCGTGCGCCAAGAGAAACGCGTGCACCGCTTCCTGTGCCCCGCCGGACAGCACCAACCGTACATCGGGATACAACTTGCGCACGGCGACCATCGAGGCCAAGCCGTCGAAGTCTGCATTGTGGTGAGTCGTCACAACTTCCATTACCGCATTCTAGCAGGGTCATTCCATCCACGAAACCAACCTTTCCATCGGCTGCCTTGTACCCAATCCTTCCTGCCGCTCATCTTCATCTGACTCCTCCCGCCTACACAACACGGCCTTCCTCGATAAAAGAAACCACTCACTAGGATCTTCTATTTACGAATTGGTATTTCCCTCATCTGACTCTCCAGGAGGCCACGCGTCTTTCTCCGCCCCATTCTCCATCCCTCGTGCCGTGGGGGAGGCCACAGGACAATGTGCGGCAAGACCGTGGCCATATATTCACACTGGAGGTCACCATGACAAAGATCGGAGTTTCTCTCTCGCTCGTTGCATTCGTCTGGATGATGATGGCGTCAACGCTGCCGGCCCAGTTGCAAAACGCTGAAACACGCTTGAGCGCCAAGATGATATCGGGTGTGGCATCTGGGAAAGCAGATTATAGAGCACGTGGCAATCGCAAGCGCCTCAACGTCGAAGCTGAGGATCTTCCAGGCACTACTCCGGCGGCGTTGGGTGTATTCGTCAATGCTTCGGCTCAGGTCGGCACGATGGCATTGGCTGCCTGCCCAGCGGCACCTACGCTTCTTTGCGGCGAACTGGAATTAAACACCCAGGACGGCCAAGCGGTGCCCACCTTGAAGGCCGGGGATATCATCAGCATTGGAACCGCGGCCACCAGCGCCATACTCTCCGGCGCATTGCGGTAGATCGTCGCAGCCCCACGAGAGCCGGTGGCCCTCCCGCCTCCAGCGCTTTTCTTACACACTCCCTTGGCTCTGTTTACGTTTTGTGCTGCACCTCGTCCAACTTAACAGAACGGCATCGAGAGGCTTTCCTCCAGAGAGCAGACGGGTCGCCTCTCCCTTGCCAGTCCCTAGCAACTAATTTCACGCTCTCATGGAGGATTTACGATGAAATCAGCAGCGTTTGTAAAAGCCAGCATTCTGATGGGTCTCGCCATCCTCTCCGCTATGCCCATGGCCGGAGTCCTGGCCCCGAGCATCGCTTCAGCGCAAGCCGACGTCCGGCAGGAAGATCGGCGAGAAGACCGCCGTGCTGACCGGCAACAGGACCGTCGGGAAGATCGCCGGGAGGACCGACAGAATGATCGGCGGGAAGATCGGCAGCAAGACCGACAGATAGATCGCCAGCAAGACCGCCAAATGGATCGGCAACAGGATCGTCGGGAAGACCGCCGCGCCGATCGTGGCGGTCGCGGGCGATAGTCATCTGCCCATACACAAGAGGCGCTCCCGGCATTTGCCACGGAGCGCCTCGTTTCAGAAATGCCCTTCCCCACCGGTTCCCCTGCCATACATGTATGGCTAGTGGCACAGAGATCCTTAGAGTCTCCGCGCAATACACTTCAAATCCCCACCACTCACCGAATCGCTCACACTTCAAAGACAAAGATCCTCCCCTGAATTCAGGCGGCAATAGATTGAGGCATAGTTCCACACCGCTGCCAAAACGAAGAGGCGATTCTCCCCTCCCCCTACTTTTGCGTTGAAGCAATTGGCGACAGAGATTTGAGACAGCTTGTCCTTAATCACTACACACTTGCGACTGCAACAATTCTCCGCTCGCCACACCGCACTAACCTAACATCGCTGACTCATTGGGATTCACGATCCCCCGCAGCACGACGCGCGCGCAATCAAGCGATGGCACAAATGCTGCTGATGACTGAATCATCATGCTCGCAATATTTCACATCACTGCAGAGCCGATGAATGCACACAGAAATCCGTACCGGCAGCTGATTGAGATCGAGAGGCCGCACACGAATCTTTTTTACGAATCCCCACACAAAGCAATGTGAGGGTATGCACTTCGCAAGTTTTGTCAAAAGGAAAGTTCTGATGCTAGCTCTACATCGCCGGAAAGAAGCAGTGACCACGATGGCTACCAGTCAATCGCGAAGGATGCGTGCGCTTCACCTCGCAATGGTTTTCAGCAGCGGCCTGCTCTTGGCGGCATGTGGGGGAAACGGAGACACCCCGCCTCCGATCGCGAGTGCATGCTCCGGCGCGATCAGTAATGCCACCGGCAAGTGGCTGACGGTGGCCAACAATTCATTCGTCCCCCCCGGCGTGGTGGGGAAAAGCTTCTTCAGCTTCAATCAACCCTCGATCAACAGAGATGGCAAAGTCGTCTTCCGAGCACGGGCGAAAGCGGCAGGAGGAGGTGCGGGTGGAGAACCCCATCGAGGCGTGTGGGCGGTCGATCTGTGCGCGTCGCCAGCATTACAAACTATCATCGACAACTCGACAGTTGTTCCTGCTCCCAACAACACCGGGCAAACCTTTATTGAAACTCCGTCCATCCCGCGTATCGACATTTCCTCTCCTCTCCTCGCCAGCCGTGGCAACTCGCAGCCTGTCTGGACCTATACCGATCCGATTACGCAATTAGAGTCGAGGGCCGGAACCACCGGCATCTTCACCTGGCTCAGTGGTCCCTTGGGCACAGGAGTCAATATTCTCGGCAACCTGCCTGATTTCTCCCACTTTCAGGTCCCAGGCGCTCCAGCCGGAACCAAATTCGACGTGTTCCCCGGCTCGCCGACTGCTACCAACGGCAGATACATCGCCTTCAAGGGCAACTTTACGGTGACAGAGAACAACATCTCGGTAGGCAAAACGGGCGTCTACTTCAGAGACATTTCGATTCCCACTAGTCCGGTCGTAGGTATCGCGGATAGCAGCACGATGATTCCAGGCCAGGCCGTAACATTCGGCTCGACGGCACCGCCCAGTGCAGCGGCCGGTAAGATCGTATTTACCGGTCTCGATAACGAGGAAACACCAACATCGGGCGGCATTTATGTTGCCCCGCTGGCCGACCGACCGGCTCTCACAGCAATCGCCCTTATTGGCGATCCAGTTCCAGACCGGACTGGTGTCCCAGTGGTCAATGCAAACTTTACCAAGTTTGGCGAAGGCCTCGCCTATGATGGACGCTATGTCGCCTTCTGGGGCGCGTGGGGGGCGGATACGCGCGCGCTAGTGCTGAATTGCCCGACCGACGGCAACAAGGATCTTATTGCATACTGTCTACAAGCCAATCCCCAGGGCTATACCGCACAAATCCCCGTCAACCAGGGCATCTTTCTCCACGATACTGTGAGCCGCCAAACCCTGATGGTTGCCCGTTCTGGCGCCGGAGAAGCGTTTCAAGACTTCCTCTACTGGGTCTTCTCAGGACGTCCGCCGGGAACAGGAAGCGGCGACGACAGCGATGGTGAACCACCACGCTGGCGCTCTTCTGCCTTCGCGGCGGTTGACGGAACGCGAGGAGTGCTCTTCAAAGGCAGCAAGTCTCCGATCCCCAATGTCACGGTCCCAAGTAATGGGATCTACGGCGCCGGTTACGCCAGCGGTGCCCTGACTGATGTCATTCCAGCGATAGAGGTAGGCAACCTCGTCGCGAAGCTCGATCCTGGCGCGCCGGCCGAGTCAACGGTTTTATCCGTTGGAATCGAGCGCGAGGCTGTCCGGGGCGGCTGGATAACCCTAACGGTATCCTCCATTAACCCCGCCGGGGAAAGCTGGGCCGGCGTCTACGCAACCTATGTGTCGGTGCTCAACAATGTTCCACTAACAAACTAGCGGGGCGGGGCGGTCGCCCGCTGGGATAACCAACAGGAGAAGTTACATGAGAACGAACCCAACAAACCAATCTAGATGGCAGCGTGTCCTGTCACTTGCCGCCACGGTTGCGGCATCGGCGGTCATGGCCTTTGCCTTAACCGCCTGCGGGAGTGATGATGGAGGGACTCCGGTGGCGACCGTTGCGGCACCGGGAGCACCGACCGCATTGACGGCGACAGCTGGCGAGAATTTGGTGAACCTGTCGTGGTCGCCGCCGGCCGCATCGGCCACTGCCGGTCTGCCGACCAGCTACGTCATCTACGTCAGCGAAACCGCAACCACCTCCACGGCCTTGGTTGACCCGGCCAACCTCTTGGCCACGGTACCCGTGGTGGCCGGACAGACCGTCTACACCTTTACCAACTCCGGATTGGCAGGCACGGTCACCTATTACTATGTCGTCACCGCCAAGAACGCCGACGGCGAGACGCCCTCCACAGTGGCAAGCGCGAAACCTACCGGTTCTCCCAACCCGGTTGTCGCCGGCAACAACTTTTCAGCAGCGCTGATCTTTGCGGACAATATCGGCGTCACCAACCTGCCCCTCGATCCGGCAAAAAGCTGGACGTTAGACCCGCTGGCAATCGACTTCAATACCGGATTGCGCCCGCTGATCACCGAAACAATAACGACTCTGCCGTTTCTGACTGTTCCGTCCAAGGTGGATCCGCTGTATTTCGAGCAGAAGACCGTCAACACCTGGCAGGGGGAATGGGCCAAAGGTGCGGCGACACCGCAGAATGTCACCGCCAAGTGGGGCGACAACTTGTCCAGCGGCAGCCTCAGTGCAACCGGCAAGATCAGGCTCGAGATGGTCCTGACCACGACCGTGCCAACAGCTATGACGACCTATACGATGAAGTCCCTCTATGGCGGAAAGAAAAATGAGATGTTCGGGACCAACGGCGTCGTCATCCCATCCACCACCGCCTTCGTCTTTGCGACCAATGCCCATCTCCAGATTCATAAACTGGATGCCAGCGGCAATAAGATCCTGCCTGCCGTTGACGATCAGTTTCTGTTCGATACGAACGTCCCCGACGGACTGAACAAGCTGGCCGCCGAGATCCCCGTATCCGGCAATTTCACCTACGGCTACGTTTGGGATCCGTCAGCTACCGGCTCCACCGCCGGCAATTACCGGATCACCTTCTTACTGGATGCGTCATCGCAGGGCGGAACCGGCAGCCCGGCCAACAACACATTCATAAAAACGGCCACCAACGGTGTGCGGGTATCCGACACCGAGGCCTACATCAACATCGTCGTCCAGTAAATAGGACGCAGGCCCAGGACTCCGGACATGTTCCGGGTCCTGGGCACATCCGGCCAGAGCAATCCCGCTCTGGACATTCACGCAGGGAGGCATGACATGAACAGGAGAAGCATTCTTTCCATAATCTCGGCCACCGCACTGATCCTTCCGATTCTAGCCGTGACATCGGTAACATCGGCGCAAGACCAGGATCGCGACCGGGATCAGCTCAAGACGCAGCAACAAATTCAGGACAAAGACAAACTCCAGACCAAGGATCAGCTCAAAGAAAAAGACCAGCTCAAGGAGCAGGAGCGGACGAGGGAGCGAACTCGCGAACAAACGAGGAAGGAACGGACGGAGAGACCGCAGCATGAGAAAGCGGAACGGAGCGAACGGCAAGGTAAATAGAGTATGGTGGGTATTGGTTTACCGTTCCCCGTGCAAGTACGTCCATCGCCCTCCAACAGGCGATGGACGTGCTGCGGAAGAAAGACGACGTCAGGTGAATCAGTACGCCAAAATATCAAAGGATATCCCCGCCTTGTACAGAAGGCATACAACCAGTCTCATCCGACACGGCATCTTGCTCGGAATTGTTCTGACTGTTCTCGCAACAGGAACCGCTAACTGGGCAGTGGCTGCTGAAGCTGAACAGGAGCCTCAGCCTGCCCCTCAATGGCGAATCAGTTCAACAGTGAATTATTCGAGCGGATCTTATGGAACGGATTCCAGGACAAACATTCTCTATGCGCCCGTGACTGTCCGGAGGATGTTTCGGGATGGCGATGTGAGCCTGACAATTCCCATTGTGAGCATCTCTGGAACCGGAGCCGTTCGATTAGTGGGCGGAACGCCAACGCGAACCAGTACAACCGCAAGCCCTACAGGAGCTGTTGCCGCCGTGTCCGGAAGCAACAAGGGGCCAGGATCCAGCCCCTTGTCCTCCAGCACTACCGACAGCGGCCTTGGCGACATGATTCTACGAGGCCGGTATTACCTGATTGAGGAAAGCACGATCCTGCCACTCGTGGCAATCACCGGGCGAATCAAATTGCCGACCGCAGATGCTGACCGTGGACTCGGCACGGGCGAATTCGATGAAGGCGCCGGAGTGGAGCTTACCAAGAGCCTCGGTGAGCGATGGCTGGCCTATCTCGACGGAGGTTACAATATCATCGGCGATGCGCCTGGCACCAACTTCAATAACCAGTGGTGGTATGACATCGGGGTCGGGTACGACGTCACAGACCATCTCCACATGAGCCTCTTTTATGAGGAGTACCGCGCATTGGTCAATACTGTAAGCAACGCACGGGATCTGTTGGCCCTGTCGAACTATATCGTGAACGACTCTGTGCACCTGACCGGTTCGTTGCTCGTAGGATTGTCAAATGGCGCCCCGAACTACGGGATGGGGTTCGGGGTCAGATTCCGGTTCTGAATCGCGTCTTAGCTGAGAAGATGGCGAGGGCTTTTGTATCTTGATGGGGATACGGCGTCAGGACTTTCATCCTGACGCCGTTTTACCATTCGTACCAGCCGCAAGTTACTGATGCCGCCGACCTTGGCGGTCATGTTTCTCACGCGCGATATGGCGCGAAGCCCGATCCTGCGCGCGATCGATCCTGGCCCGTTCACCCTTCGTCACGACTCCATCGGCCTTTGCTTTATCTTCGATCTTATTGATGTGTTCCTGTTGCTTGTTTAACCGGTTCGCTTCCCGCTCATTCAACTGACCACTGGCAATGCCCTGATCGATCCGCTTCTCCTGATTCGCCTGCCGCTGATCGATGACAGGCGTGTCCGCCTGCGCAAAACCCACCCCGCTCATGCCTAGCATCAACACCGTCACCGCACATACCATCGCTTTCATCGGTACCTCCTGGGATAAAAGATTGAGCCCCCTGGCCTGGATCAACGCGTAGCCATCAGATCCGTTGACAGGACCTGGAACCTGGAAACCCTTGTAAACGTATGTATCAGGAGGTTCGAGGGCTGTCCAGACATTCAGAGCATGAACGAACAGAAGGAAAACGGCAGTAGAAAAAGAGGACGGGACAAGAGTCGCAAGAACGTCTCGCTAGTGATCACGACCGCCGTGACCGCTCCCGCTCCGGTCTGGCCGGCTGCCTCGGTCATCGCGCCCGCCGCTGCTACCACGGTCATCCCGGGCACCACGGTCCGAGCTACCGCTGCGATCCAGGCGCTCACCGCTCCCGGATCCGCTGTGATCGCTGTCGCGGAAAATCCGATCCGCCCGCTGACCTTTCGAAACCTGGTCCTTGATATTCTGTAAATTCATCCGGCCCTGTTGGATCTCAGCCCCGCGCCGCTTGATTTCACGGGCAAGGTCGCCAAGCTCTGCTGACCGATAGCCCTGCCGCATCCCTTCGGCAATCAGCGCGGCACCGTCTTTCGAGGGAATCTTGGCTTCCTTCAGGATCGCAAGACCCTTCGCACCGGACGCCAAGGACTCTTGCGAAACCTTGGCCCCACCCCCTTGCGAGGCCTTCGCAAGCTCACGCACCTCGTCGGCGGTTGCGCCACGACTGAGCGCCTCAGCCAACCCTTCGAGCGCACGCTGCCGATTGCCTGATGAATCCACGACGCCTTTGCTGACCGACTCCTGCAATACGTCATGAGCCGACTCAAAGTGGGTTACCAATTGGCGCAACACCGGATCGATGCGCTTCGGCTCAACCCCTTTGGCCAGGCCTTCCTTCACCTTGTTGGCCAGGGGTTCGGTCGGCAGCCCCTTCTCACCGGCCTTCGCCACCTGCTCAAGGAGCCCGTTCACCTCTTCCACAGAATGGCCCTGAGCCGAACGCAGCCGGTTGATCTCCTCCCGGTCCTGCGTCGAGAGCGAATCGGCCAGCGCGGGCGATACGCCGAGGCACATCGCCAGACTGACCAGGCACACCTGTATGTTCGCCATCTTGCGCATAGAGTTACCGAACGATCACGACTCCGTTGGTCTGTCCGAATCCATCCGTCACAAAATCCTCCGCCAGCGGCGGCACGACCCACACTTTCCCGTCAACCAGGTACATAAATGTATGTTCCCCCGGTCGCATCAGCACTTCGGCAATCCACACCCCGGTCTTGCCGTCCTGCTTCATCTGCGTCGCACCTTTGACCCATCCATTGAAGGAACCCACGATGTACACAGTATTGGCCGCAGGCGCGAGATAGGTAAACCGCACTCCACCGGCTACCGGCCTGGGCACCTCGGGCATGATCGTCGACGCACAAGCGCTCATGGCCACCACCAGCGCCACGCTCCACATCGCGATTCTGAGTCCACTCATCATGGGCCGCAGAATACCCGACGGTCGAATCTGATGCAATGAAACTGGTCCTAGGTTTAGATACTGACATCAAGCACCGCATTCTCTGAGCCAAACCCGTCACCGGAGGCTTCATCGGCCAACGGGTCGGCAATCCACTGTTTGCCATCGATTACAAACATGTATTGGTAGCGTCCCGGCTTCAGCGGAATGGTGGCGGTCCACATCCCGCCCTCTGATCGCTCCAACTTGGTCTGCTCGGGATTCCACCCGTTGAAGTCTCCTGCGACAGAGACCGACTGCGCCCCCGGTTGCAGCAGCACCAGCCGGACAAACACCTTGAATTCTCGATTCGTGTTCGCGGCAATGGTCTGAACCGGGGTCGCAACCACAGGAACTTCAAGGATTCGCTCCGGCACCATCTTGACAACTCCCGCCATGACGACGACCGCGACACATGCCGCCGCCATCGCTCCTCCCAAATTCCACTCCAGCGTGCGAGGCACCGTAATCGCCGCGCGCATACGATCCCAGAGGCTGCGTGGAGGGGAAGCCACTTTCGCTTTCAACTGGCTCATGAACTTCGCTGATGGGGTAATCCTCGGCAGTTGCGCCGCCTCAGCCACCACCATCTCGAGATTGAGCCAGGTCCGACGCAACGAGGAATCCGCGTCGACCGTCTGAAGGAAGGCGACCCGCTCATCCGGCGTCAGATCCTGATCGAGAAACCGTTGGACCATCAGTTCCTGTTCATCCATTGCCTTCACCCATATCCATCGCCAGACCTTATCGCGTCGGATTCAGCTCGGCCAGCTCTCGGCTTAACTGCAATCGCCCCTTATAGACGCGCATCTTCAACGTATCCCCGTTGACGCCGAGAATCGCCTGCATCTCTTCGTAGCTCAATCCTTCGACATGCTTCAGCACAAACGCCTCCCGATACAGCGGCGGCAACCGCTGGATGGCCTGTTCGAGTTCCAACGCAACCTGCTGTTGCGAAAGGAGCCGTTCCGGCGTTCGATCTTCTGCCACATGGGCGTCCAGCGCCTCATCCACATCGTGCAACTGCTCGCCAGGTCGTTTCACTCGCAACCAGTCTTTGCACTTATTTGTCGCGATGCGATACAGCCATGTTGAAAACTTCGCATCCGCCCGGAACGTCGCCAGAGATTTGAACGCCGACAAAAATGTTTCCTGCGCCAGATCCTCAGCCTCGGCTCGATTCCCGACCATCCGGTACGCGAGATTCACGATGCTTGAGGCATGCCGATCGATCAGTTGCCCGAAGGCCTCCTGATCCTGCTTGAGGCTGCGCGCCACCAGCTGAGCGTCATCAGGCCCTTCTCGCGCTTCCAATGGCATCATCCGCTCCACTCACCCGACCTGACTGCCACCGGACTGTCTGCTTCGCCCTACTTGAACCATTAGACGAGACATCTCCTGATTCGTAAACAGCACAGCCATCCGTCAAAAGCGATAACTGGTTCCAACCGTCAGCGCGAAATCGGGCGCCCCGTCGGAAAGCCCCAGGGTGACCCCTCCGCTGAAGCGCCAGGACGCAGAAGCCGTATAATTTGCCGCCAGGAAAATATCCCTCGCGTTGACGAACCCGCGCAGGATCGCCCGATACTCTTCATAATAGGCGCTCACCAGCACATCTCTGGTGAAGTAATAGCCGGCACCCACGTCGTACCAATGCTGATTCTGAAAATTGATCCCCTCAGGATCGCCGATGACGTTGTACCCGCCATCCAGGAACGCAATCCACTTTTCTCCCAACATTTTCGAAATTTCGAGGCCTGCGCCATAGTCGAAGGCCCCGGTACCTAAACCCTGGCTGGCGCTGGCCGTCGGCAGTTTCATTCGGCCCGTCACAGCGATGAGCGGCATGTAGTCTTTTTCTTCGACGACGTAGTACCGGCCTCGCAGAATAATGTCTCCAAGCCCGCTGTTCGTAACTTTCTTGTTCGCTGCACCACCACGATTTAAAAAGGCCAGACACTCTGGCTTGGAGGTATCGATGACTGTCCCACTTTCCTTGAGGCAGGTGCCGGGTATGGTTTGCGTCGGCTGCCCCCCGACGAGAGTAGCGGTCCCGTTGCTTGTCACACTCACGAATGGCACGACAACCGTTACATCACCGTCCCGAAACAAACGGCGGATTGATAGCGGGGCGTAAACAAATGAGCTCGTCGTGTCCGTTCCAAATTTCCCGCTGCTATAATTTGGCGTAAACCCAATCTGCCACTTCTGCTCCGGCGACGTCGGTCCCTGATCGGCTTTCTCTGCGGCCTGTCCATCAACTCCCCATAGACCCAACACCATCACACCGGCGAGTATCCTCGCCCATTGGCTCGCTCTCATCGCTCCAGCATCCTTTCTCTCATCGCCCCACACGGCCCCCTCAATACCATAGCGGCGCCGGGCAAATCTCCCCGCGCCGTTGCTGCGCCGCTATCGACTACCAGCTCCGTGCTAGTTCCGTCCCGCTCTCTCTGGCCGCTCCGGTCGTTCCGGTCTCTGTGGCCGCTCGGGGCGCTCCGGCCGTTGCGGACGTTCCGCTCGCTCGATGCGATTCGGCCTATCCATCTGTGCGGCCCGCGCATTGTCCCGGCCTTCCCGCCCATGCTCGCCGGCTACCTGATCGGCACGATCCAACCCTCGCACTTCTCCTCCGGCATTCGACCGGCGATCCTCCCGACGAATATCGTCGGCCTGTGCGACTCGAAGATCATCACCCCCGCGACGGCCGCCATCTCCGCCGCGACCGCCATTTGCCGATCCGGATCCACTATTGGCCGACCCGGGCCCACTGTTATCTGAACCATGTCCGCTATCCCCGGACCCGGATCCGCCGTTGTCGCTCCCGTTTCGCCCCCCACGGCCTTCCGTCCGGTTGCCTCCACGATCATTCCCCCCTTCAAGACGAAACCGATCAAACTGGGCTTGAAGGTTCTGTCGTTCAGACTCCGTCAACTGTGAGTGATCGATCCCTTCGATTCGTGCCCGCAGCTGCCCTTCCTCCCGCCCGACTCTCGCTCGAAGGTCACTGCTGCGAAACGTCACATTTCGCTCGGCGCTGTTCGCAGAAGGCACCACCGTCGAGACTTGCCGGAGGAGATTCTTCTGGGGGTCGCTATTCAGAAATAATGCCCGCTGTTCTGCCTCGGTCAGAGACACGTTGCGAAACTGTACTTCCTGGACTCCAGGCCGTGCAAACTGCGTTTGGATTGTCCCCTTCAGCGCTTCAACATCCACCATTCCCGTTGCCGTCCGAGGAAGGGCCCCAGAGATCTCAACTTGACCGTTCTCAATCGCCTGTGCCCACACAGGGCCACACCACACTGCCCACGCCACCAGCACCACTCCAAGAATCATTCGATTCGATGTCATACGTTGCCTCCTCTGTCGTCTTTCCTGACTACCGGCCAGATCCCGCTCCCACATTCTGCCATATTAGACGCGCTCATCCGACGATCGTAAACAGCGGCGGTCGAAACAACCGGGGCCCGCGGGCCCCGGACTGAGAACCCCATGCCGCGATGATTGGCGCACTAGTCTTCCAATTCAGCTTCCCGCCAGATCACCACGCCACCGGCGATCCGCCCCTTCATCTTGACGAGGGTGTTGACCTTCACAGCATTGAAGAATCCGGCACGGCCGATGGGGCGATCGTTGAGCCCCTTGAACTCATCCTCTGAGATCCCCGAGGTATTCACCGGCACCCCCAGGATCGTCAGGTTCGGATTAGAGACCGCCTGCACCGGCCCCTGCAAATCCACATCATCAGATGCCGACCGCTGTTCGACCCGGGCCGCGATCACGGCATTGCTGCTGCCCAACCGGCCTCTCACACGCACATGATTGCCGACCGAGAGGGCATCGAGAGTCGTCCCGCTGTCCGCCCTAATCTCTGTCTGGCTCGTCACCGCAACCACCACGCCGGGCAACCCCGTGACCGTGACGGTGGCCGCCCCGGTATTGATCGAAGCAATATCTCCCTCCACTCTGGCACTCTCATGAAACTTCACATGCTTAGCCGTGAGGATGCCGTTGGTGAACCGGCCCTCCGCCGAGAGCTTCGATCCGACAAGAATCTCATCGATGGCCCCGCCGCGAAATTCCGTACTGCCGGTTGTCTGCACATGCGTCGCGCCGATGAAGAAATCTCCGGCCCCGAGCACTTGCGTCACAAACCCCTCGACTTCGAATTCATCCGCTTGCTGGACACCCTGACTCTCCGGCTCGACTTTCGACGCCGTGAGCGTGGTCGTCGCCGCATTGAAGCTGCCGATGCCTGTTCCCTTCGCTTCAACCAGTAGTCCATTCCACCCGCTGCCCGCCGGACTCGGCATATCGTTGATCAGCGCCGTGCCGTAGTTCACTGTCAGATTGCCGATCTGAAACGTCTGGGCTCCGCTGTTGTGGTTTCGCACATAGCCGCGCACCTCGGGCGTCACAGTGCCGGCCAACTTCCTTTCGATGAACGTCGCCTGAATGACGCCATCCGGCCGGATATGACCGTTCACTTCCACGAAATCCGCGCCCGCCACCAGATTGCGCACCGACTGACCGGGGATATTGTCATCAATCAGAGTCGTATTATCGACCAGCACGGTCTGGCCCATCACCACAAGGCTCAATCCGTCTCCGGCAACCGACTGGACCAGCCCTTCCACAGCATCTCGCTGGCGAACCGAAACGGCTGACCGTTGATCTCCCGTCACAGACCCTATGACCGCGACCGTCATCCCCAACTTCAAGTCACTCTGGCTTCCAGACTGACCGTCAACGATGAACGACGCGCCTGAGGTCTCGAATTTCTTGCCGTTGACGTAGACGCTGCCGAACCCGGTGACGGTACCGGAAGCGGCAGCCGTGCCGTTGGCACTACCAGTGCCACTCGCTGCCGGCGCCCCGTCTCCCCCTCCGCTTCCACACCCCCACAACATTCCGACAAGCCCGATCGCGCCGACGAAATACACCATATTAAGTGTTCGTTTCATTGCCTGACTCCTGTGAATATTGAATGGTTACGATTTCGATGCAGGCAGCCCGTTCGTTTGCAATCCCGCCGGCCTCGATCCGTCCGCCAACACGTCTGCCGACCAGGCGACACGGGCCGGACACCATTGCCAGACGCCAAGGGTGATAATTCTCGTCAATCCGGTTGGGAGGCACGCCGCTGTGTTCACCGACACCTCTCGGTTGACCACCCGCGTCGAGGCCCCGCAGCGGCTCAGATACGGTTCACTGGTCAATCTATGAAGATTGAAGTGCGGCACGAAAAAAGCAACCACCGGCACCGGCAATACCGCGAGCGACGAATCGTCCACCCACTCGCTTCCGGCACAATAACCGTCCAGTCCGGCCGTTCGCTTCACATCGTCACGAACCAAGGTTGATGTGCACCCGGATAGCAGCAGAACACCTGAGAGAATACATACGCTTGTTTGTGCAGAAACCTGTCGCATAGCCCCCTCCTTCCAACCCTGTTTGATGGGTTAGACGAGGGAGCATGGGAAAGGTAAACAATCGGCTTTAGCGAATATCCTGAAAGAAGGCTCTGGGGAGGATGGGCAGACGGAATTCGACATGGAGGATGATGAGGAGGACGCGGAGAAAGCTTCTCCAGACACCCATCTTCAAAAACTTCCGTGCGTCGGTGACGACGGGCGGAGAGAGCAACAGCGGGATCGTGACCTTGATCAGCCGCTCACAGAAAGCGACGTCTTCAAGAATCGGCTGGTTCGGGAATCCACCGAGTTGTTCGAACAGGACGCGGCGGACAAAGAGCGCTTGATCGCCGTAGATGATCCGGCTGCGGATACAGCGGAAGTTGTCCAAGAATGAAATCGCCTTCAACCGCCAGTCGTCACCCGAAAACTGGTGCATAAACCCACCGGCCCGGACGGCGGCATCCGACTCCATATCAATCAATCGTTGGATGGCGCCGGGCGGCAATACCGTATCGGCGTGGAGAAAGAGCAGCCATTCGCCGGTCGCCAGTTTGGCGCCGGCATTCATTTGAAGGGCGCGACCTTTGGAAGCCGTGATGACCTGCACCGCTGGAAATGAACGGGCAACCCCAACTGTTCGATCACAACCTCCACCGTCAACGACGATCGTTTCGAAATCCCCGTGCTGAGTAAAGAGGGCACGAAGCGTCGCCGGCAAGGCCTTCTCTTCGTTGTAGGCCGGAATGATGACGGAGATCATGCCGGTGCCTCGGCTAACCATGATGGCAGAAACTTCCGGACATCCTGTGCCCAGACTGCGGGATCTTCGTCGATGGTTTCGAACAAATCGCTCAGCGTCAGCACCATCTGATCGGTCAGCGCAAGATAGTCCTGCGCACGACGGCTCAGGGTCACAGCACCGATGCGACCGTCACCCATCGCCCGTTCCAGCATACGACGGCCGAAGCCATGATGGGCTTCTTCTTGCTGTAGCAGGATGCGCCGCAGCCGCCCGAACGGTGCCGCCCGTTTCACCAACCCTTCCTCGATGCGTGTCAGAATCGCCTCTCCCAATCCTTCGAGAATGACCTGCTCGGCCAGAAACGTTTCGAACAGGTCCTGGCGGGCCAGCGCGTCATCGAGTTTTTCCCGATACGCTTCCAAGGCCGGAAGAAATGGCGCGTCGCCCAGATGTTTGGGCGCGAGCCAGGCAATCGCCCCCTGAAACACGAACGCATGCGCCGCCTCCTGCCGGGCCTGGCTGACGAGGAACCGGCGCGACGGCGCGTCCGGCGCCAAGACAGCCTGCGCCTGCGCACAGTCGTGCGCCATCCGTTCACCATGTTCAAGGAACGTCAGCAGCCGCGCGATCGGAACTTTCTCATCAGGCGCTACCAGCACAGATTACCTCCGGGGTAGGGGACCGTTCAGGCTCCAGTCATAGTCGAGAAACTCGATACGATAGGGCACCGTCGCCAGCTCCTGCGCAAGCACGGGATCGCTTACGTATCGCGCAATATACCGTTGCAGCGATCCGGCCTGGACTTCGAAATCTTCCGTGAACCAGTCGAAAACTTTCGACAGGTACGCGACCCGGTTTGCCCGGTCGAATCGGTTTCTGGCGGGATCGTTGATGAACTCGCGGGCTCCCTGGTCAAGTTGCTGATTCAACTCCGCGCCTGTGTAGGCCCGCGGCTGTAACCTGGGACAGGACGCGGACGCACAGACGATGGCAAAGTGCATCCGCGGATCGTGAAATTGCGCAATAAGAATGTCCCGTTCCAGATCGTAGAGATTGAGAGCGGCGCCTCCCACGCGATAGGTCCGCCCGATGAAGTACCGATAGCGCCCGACCCACGTCCCTGGAGAATAGCCGTCCAAGATCCCCTTGATGGCGTAGGCGTTATAGGTATTGATCCAGAGCGCCAATCGATCGTCTTTCGGCAGACTATTCGGATCGACACGGTCCAAGTGATCCAGATACTGCGCGAACCGCCGGTCATTCAGAATAGCCGGATAGTCCACCACCCCGTCCCGCACATGCGCCTGCAATACCTGATCGAACGGCTGATGAGAGTATTCTCCAGGGGCCAAAGGCATGGCTGGGCGGTAATTCGTGGGCACCGTCGAACAACCGCCCAGCACCGCAATGAGAACAATCATCGCGACTCTCATCGCAACCCCTCCTGTGCCCCTCACAACGTGACCGGCGTGCGCAGCGCTGTGAGTGGATGCCGCACAATCGATCCGACAATCCGGCTGTCGAGCCGATTGCAGGATGATCTTCCCGAACAGCTCGCAATCCTGTCCCGATCGAACCCTGCGAGAATGTCACTCAAGGAGGCCGTCAGCAGATTCCCGGAACAGGGCAAGGAGAGACAGGGCGCCACGTTGCCGGACGCATCGATGGCGATACTATAGCGCCCCGCATCACAGGGCTCCAAATCATGCCCCTGCAACCAGCGAACATTGTCTTGAGTAAAGCGCTTCAGTGATCCCGATGGGATCAGCGCCTCATCGAGCAACTGCTGGAAGAGCATGCCGGCCTGCTGCCGCTCGTACATCAACGCCGGATCCTTCTTCCCGTACAGTCCCACCTCCCAATGATAGGCGCCGACTACCGGCAGAAATCCTTGCTCCGTTGCAAATCGGACGACCGCGGGAACCTCGGCTCGATTCAGTTCGCTCACAATGCACACCAGACACTTCTGATGGGGATACTCACGGAGCAGCGCGATCCCCTCACGCACCTGATCAAGTTGATCGGCTCCGCGAATCTGCCGATACCGTTCACGATCCAGCGTATCCAGGCTCACGGATATCGTCACCCGATGCGGCGCCATTCTGTCCAGCAGCGGTGGCGTCAACTTTGTGCCGTTGGTGATGAGGGTGATGAAGAAGCCTAAGGCGGCAAGGTCCTCGATAATCTCCGGCAGGTCGCGGCGGAGCAACGGCTCCCCGCCCTGGAGGAAAACCATGCGCACTCCGTCCCGGTAGAGCCCGGTGAAGACCCGCCGGATCTCATCTCTGGTCATTTCATAACGGCCTTGGTTGAGCGGCAGATCGCAGTACCCGCAATTCGAGTTGCAGCGCAAACACACCTGAAAGACGGCCAGTAACGGTTTGCCTCTAAGGAGGTTACGGACCGGAGCATAGAGTGTCTGAAGGACGCCCATTCTGGCTATAACCCCATCCGATTACACACATACCGACCGGCGCCATATGCTGTCATCCTGATCAGATTTGCACGGGCTACGGCCGTTTTTTTTCCCCTCACCATGCGGTCTACGTGTCCCTCCTTAGAACCACATCCTAACCTATTGTTTCTCCAGGAAGTCCTCGACAGCCCGCTTTCGGCATGTGCCTTGCTGTATGGCAAACCAAGAACTATGCACCGTTCATTTCTAAGGAGGTTGTCGATGAAGAGCCAGATGAAGAGCCCCATGATGACGATCGCTGTTGCCGCCCTCGCCATGGTGGCGTTGGCCGCTGCGCCGGCGTTGGCCAAAGATAAAGAGGCGAAGAAGAAGTCGTCCGGCATGCACCATTCTTCTGCCGCAGCTGCCGCCTCGTCTACCGGCCATATTCCTGAAGTTGGCCATGCGCCGAGGGCAGGCGAGCACGACTCAAAGCCGGGTCCGGCCTGGAAGACCGTAGGCGGGACGCTCAAGCAAGTGGATGGTAATGCGTACATTGTTGAAGACTACGAAGGCAATCAGGTGAAACTGTATGTCGGCCAGGGGACGAAACACATCAAGCAGAAGAAGGTCGGGGACACGGTCCGCGCCGAAATCACGCGGGGTGGCTTCGCGAATTCCGTGCAGTAACGATGTTTGAATCCGCGCACCCACCCGGGTGCGGAACGGTCCTCGAGGGGGGCCGGCCCTGTACAGGCCGGCCCCTTTTGCTTTGTCCGGAACCGGCTATCGATTACTTTGCCGTCTTCCTGAATTCAATATCCCCATAGAACGCGACCGCCCTCTCCTTGGTATTGTCCGTATCACTCATGATCGCGACCCCATTGATCAACGGAGGCTCTTCGCCGAACGCCTTTTTGTAGTCTTCATAGATATTCCGCTCCTCTTCTACCCACATCCCCACTTTCGACGATCCGCTTTCGACCACAATCATCTGAGCAAAGTCCGTATAGGCATTCTCGACAATCGTGCCAACCGGCGTCTTGGTTTCCCAAATATAGTTCAACGCTCCGATGGGAATGTCGCCGAAGAGCGCCCGGCCCGCTTTGTACTTCAACTTCCTCCCGAAGCTCACATGGCCGGGATCATAGGCAAACGTAATATAGAGCCGGGCCGGGTAATCGTCCCCGTCCTTCCGGCTCACGTCGCTATGCTGAAGCAGATTCTCGACCTTCCAGCGCCAGCGGACAATAGGATAGTCTTTGGGATTGATGGCCACTTCCTTCGTCAGCCCGGAGGCTGAAGCGTCACTCGTGGCCTTCACCACCACCTGTTCACCATCTTTCATTAGCGCATATTCCGTCTGCTTCGGAATCTTCTTGAACGTCAGGGGCTTCCAGCCGCCAGGAAGGCCTGTCCCGGGCTGATCCGAGGAGAACTTTCCAACCTCGATGACCGGCGCAGATTGCCCCCAGGACATTACCTGACCACCGAGGCCGCCTGAGATCAGAACCGTGAGCGACACCACCCTCTGCAAGGCCGTCATGCCGTTCCTCTCCTACCTCCTCATCCAGACAAAGAGTTTGATGAGCCGATTCCTGGTCGCCTGCGTGAAGTGTGCCTTGCGCCAGAGATTCACGACCTTCTTATTGACCTCCGCCTGGGTGGGATAGGGATGGATGGTTCCGGCAATCGTCTTCGCCCCGAGACCGGCTTTCATCAGCACGGAGAATTCGCTGATCATCTCGCCGGCATGCGCTGCCACAATCGTCGCTCCCAGGATCTTGTCCGAACCCTTTTGAATGTGGACCCGCGCAAATCCTTCGTCTTCGCCGTCAAGGATGGCACGATCGACTTCATCCAGCTTGAACGTATAGGTTTCGACCTCGATCCCTTTCTCCTTCGCATCCTTCTCATACATCCCGACGTGTGCAATCTCCGGCTCTGTGAACGTGCACCAGGGCATGATCAGCGAATCCACGCTGGCATAGCCCAAACCGAACGGATGGGGAAACAGGGCATTTTGGATCACGATCTGCGCCATCGCATCGGCGGCGTGGGTAAATTTGTGGCGGGAACAAACATCCCCCGCCGCGAAGATGCGCGGGTTGCTGGTCTGTAACCGGCCATTCACCTTGACCCCATTCTGATCGAACTCGACCCCGACCGCATCCAGCCCCAGCCCTTCCACATTCGCAGTGCGGCCAACACCCACCAGAATTTCATCGACCGCCACGTTGTACTGTTGGCCATGGGAATCAACCGTGAGACGCTTCACGCCGTCCGCCCTGCTGACCTTCAGATCTTTGCCGCAACAGAGGAGTTGCACCCCATCCTTCACCATCTGCTGTTCCACGATCTGTGCCGCATCTCGATCCTCATTCGGCAGAATGCCGTGCTGGGCTTCGATCAAAGAGACCTGGCTGCCAAACCGGGCAAACGATTGCGCTAACTCGCACCCGATCGGCCCCGCGCCGATCACCGCGAGGCGTGGCGGCAACTCCGTGAGAGAAAACACCGTTTCATTGGTGAGATAGCCCGCCTCTTGCAGCCCGGGAATCTGTGGCGCGGAAGCGCGCGCGCCGGTGCAAATCGCCGCTTTCACAAACTTCAGCGAGCGCTTGCCGGCCGGCCCTTCGACCTGAATCGAATCAAGGCCGGCAAACCGTCCGCTGCCGATGTAGACATCGACTCCCAACTTGCTATAACGCTGTGCCGCGTCGTTGTGGCTGATCCGAGCCCGCAGTTTGCGCATCCGGGCCATCGCAGCCCCGAAGTCGTACTTCACTCCGGGTGGAATATGAATACCGAATTCCTCGGCCTTCCTGAGATCAGCCCAGGCCCGCGCGGCGCGAATGACTCCCTTTGACGGTACACAGCCCACATTCAGACAATCTCCGCCCATCAGATGCTTTTCGATCAGCGCGACCTTCGCGCCCAAGCTCGCGGCGATGACAGCCGTGATTAAGCCGGCTGTCCCAGCCCCGATGACTACCATGTTGTAGCGACCGGACGGCTCCGGATTGACCCAGCCAGCAGGATGCACATTGGCGACAAGCCGCTGATTATGCTCATCGTCCGGCAGCATCAGGCTCTCATCTTGCTGACTCATCCTCGCGCTCCTCTAAGTTTCTTATAGACCGTCGGAATGAGGGCCAACAGCCCCAACAGCACAAAGGCTCCAATGACATTCGGCGAGGCGATTTCCTTCAAGGAGTTGATCGTTCCCAACTGCCGGCCAGCGTAGGCATAGACGAACGAACCCGGAATAATACCCAGCGCCGTTGCCGCAATATAGGTTCCCACGTTCATACGGGTGAGGCCGGAGACTAAATTCACTACGAAGAACGGGAACAAGGGAATCAGACGCAATGTCATCAGATAACTGAACGCATTGTTGGTAAAGCCCTGCTGAACGGGTCCCAGCCACTTCCCAAACTTCTCCTCCACCCAGTCGCGCAACAGATAGCGCGCCGTTAGGAAGGCCAGCGTCGCCCCGGTCGTCGCGCCAAGGTTCACAAAGAGGGTGCCCAGGACACTACCAAACAGAAATCCTCCGGCCAGCGTCAGAATGACCGCCCCCGGCAGGGACAAGCCCGTCACCACGATATAGGCAAGGATAAAGAGACCGACCGCCGTCGCATAATTCGCCTCGGTGAAGGCCAGCAAATGGTCACGATTACTTTTTAAGGCGTCCAGAGACAGAACCCTTCCCAGGTCGAAGTAGAAAAACAGTCCGATAGCCAGGACGATGCCTGCCATCATGGCGAACTTGCTTCCGTTTGATTGCTGGGATGGGTTGGTCGTCGGCGCTTGGCTAGTCATAGCGGCTTCGTCGAGTATCATGGGGACTCCTCCCAGGTCTGTCAATGGAACAACCTGCCCGTATAGTCGACGCCGCAGCCGGTTTCTTACAAGAGGGGCGCAGACCAAGCCGCACATGATCGCTATGAAGAGGTACGGACGGGGTTGGTATCTGGATGTGGGTGGCTGAAACAGAATGAGGACAACGGACCAAAGTCAGAGGAGCCTGCTCGAGGGAAGGGGTCTGGCCTGACCGGCCGGTTCTGCGTGCAAATCTACGGGCGTGGGAGTCGAACCGCCGTGGCGGCACCACTCAGCGCATTACCGACGTCATTCCACCAGGCATGTTGATCGTGGCAGGAACGCCCACGGATATCGCCACGGTCAGACTGTTGCAGGCGAGAGGCGCACGGATCCTGGGGAGAGGTCTCCGCCAGGTTGTTGGTCGTAGCGGCGGGAGTTCCCGCACACCCGAAACTGAGGAGTACCGCCACGCAGAGTCCGGTCCGCATCCATCCCTCCCTGTCATGCCTGCTACGCATACCTAATACCTCTATCGGTGGCCGGAAGATTTTCCTGAAGCAATTGCAGATTTACTGCCACTGGCGATCTGCGAGATCGCGATCAAGATCGAGCCGGCCCAAGGCCCGCTCAAACGGATCGATCGAGCCGTCTCGATTCTTGTCGAGTTCTTGGAAGTGCTCGTGGAGCAGCGCGCCGGCATTCGGGTTTGGAACCCCTCCCTTGCCATGCTCGTAACGCGGGGTATACCGCTGCGGCTGCTGAAGCATCCCATGATAGGACGCGTCAGGCTTCGGCGTAAGCATGGCCTGTGGCTTGAGCGGTTTGGTTGCTCGCGCACGGCGATGCGCGCGGCGGACAGACCGTTCCCTTGCCAGCCCCTTGCCCTTTTCCAGGGAGGGACTCTTCCCGACTCGCTGCTTTTTGGAAATCCCCAGGTCTTTTTGGACCGGAGCAGACGGACGCAACGGCTGCTGGCCGCCAGCCAAGCGATTGCTGGCGACTCCTCCCTGTCCCACTGGGGCCTTCCGCTCAGCCCAGGCAACGCTTCCCTCCCCTGCCCAGGTCAACACTAGCGCTGCCACAAGTAGAGCCCAGCCAGTGACCGGACGATATCGTCTCACAAGAATTCTGAGCATAGGACGGGATCTCATAGAGGTATACAAGTGTAGCAGGTCCTATTGTGCCCCCAGACCGTTGATTCGAGAAGGAAATTCAACGTCTGTGAGATGGTCGAACGAAGCGGATCAATCGGGGCGACTTGTCAAAGGAGGCCTGATTCCCGTACCCTTCGACTGGAGGCCAGACTATGGACGATGATTCCCGGTTAACACAATCCAAAGAGCAGTGGGCAAAAGCCCGGCGAGGAGGCGAAGAACGCGAAGTCTTCTATGAAGGCGACGACCGGCTTCCGCCGGGACAACATCTCGTCGAAACCTTTCCCGTGCTGGACCTGGGATTTAAACCAGAGATTCCGCTCTCAGACTGGACCCTGACCATCGGGGGCTTCGTCACCACGCCTGTAACCTGGACCTGGGAACAGTTTCTCCAACAGCCCCATATCCAAGACCGCTCGGATTTTCACTGCGTCACCTCCTGGAGCCGCTACGACAACGACTGGGAAGGGGTGAGCTTCAGACAGATCATGTCCACCGTGAAACCGCTCTCTCTTGCAAAGTTCGTCCTCTTCAAGTCGTACGATGACTACACGACGAACTTACCCATCGAAGTCTGCGACGATGCCGATGTGCTGCTGACGTATAAATGGAACGAGAAGCCGCTTACCAAGGAACACGGCGGCCCGGTCCGTGTCATTGTCCCGAAGCGCTATGCGTGGAAAGGCGCAAAGTGGATCAAGGAGATCACGTTTTCAGATAAAGATGAAAAGGGATTCTGGGAAGTGCGAGGCTACTCCAATACCGCACTCCCGTGGAAAAACGATCGCTACGGATAGATTGATTACTTTTTCACCCAGCCTCCGGGCCCCTCAACCATATTCCCGGGCTTCGTATTTTGAATGGCCTTCTCTCCGGCCAGGGTCTCGACGGAGTTCAGACTGGTGCCGTTGCGTCTCGCAATCTCTTCATAGGCCTGCTTTCGCTTCTGATTGATGTCGCTGACCAGCGCCTGTACATCGGCGTTCCCGCTCGTCACGGCACCCAGATAGCCGCTAGCCTTTTCTCCTACCTGGCCCTTGGCTTTCGCCTCATCCAGCGACAACGCCCAGGCGGAAAACCCGGTCCCCACACAGAGAGCCACAAGAACCACACCGACCGTCATGCGTATGCGGGCCATCCTCATCTCCTTTGCCGTTCGTTAAAACAGTCCGCTGTTATTGGACAGAACCTGATCGAGATCCTTATCGACCTTCACGCGGATCTCATGATCGATCTTCACATTCAGGTTGATGGTAATCGGCTTATCTGGTGCGGCCACCTCCACACGGGGCGTACAGCCGGCCATCCCCCACACAAGCCAAAGCCCCACCACAACCCCTACTCCACATCGTCTCATGATATCCCCCTGCCCCGTCATCGTCGTTGCAATTTGCCTTGAAGCGATTCTTCAATATCCTGTACCAGGCGGAGACTTTGCAAGAGCGCGGGAATATTTTCCTGGACGTTCACATTGAAATGGATGGGCGGACTTTTTTTCATGTCCGGATTTCTCCCCTCCAACTGCGCGGCCAACTGCAACACCCCGTCTTCTGCGTACTGCACTCCGGCTCTCAGGACCGTGTACTGAAAATTGCTGAGCGCCTGTGCCACCAGCTTCATACTCGAATCGGCGTCGCTCAGGAGGGCCGCGGACTCCGGTGAGGGTTGGTAGCGAATCACCCCGCCCGGCGCTTCTGCCTCCACCGTCCCATCCTTGACACTCACTCCTTTCGCCGTCATCGTAAGGGGGATTGTCCCGTTCAACAGGCCTGTCCCTTGCAGCCCCTTTTGCTGTTCAAGACTCAAGAGCTTCGCCAAATCAAATCGCCGCAACGACAACACGAGTCGGTGGGGTGGCTTAGCCGGGTCAAGGTGAAGACCGGGACTCGTCACAGATCCTCCGAAAAGACCCGCCTGAATATCCTTGAGATCAAGCACGGGCCAGGGGTCTGACAGTACCCACTGCAGATCGGCTGTCACGGACACATTGGTCAGCACCACCCCCGTCTGAATGGCCGCCACATTCACCACCGCCGGCTGACTCGATCGCACATATTCAAACCCATGGAGATCAAAGTCCAAGGTCGTGTTGATCCCCTGGATCGCCATCCCTTGAACAGCTGCGGACAGCTGTTCCGCCTGGATCGTGATCTTGCCAGGCTGGAGCACAACCGATGTCGAGTCCTTCGATCGACTGGGTGCCCACGCAACCTCCGTGCTGGCCGTTATCCGACCTGCCGTGAGATCGAATGAAGCGGGCAGACCGGGCAGCCACTTCTGCAAACTATTCGCTCCTGAATCGAACTGGAGGGGCCCGAGTACCAGTCGCGCCGATCCATCCCCCCCTCCAAACGATTGCGCAACCGTCCCTGTGACAAGGCTCTCTCGCCCAGGGAGATCTCCCCGCACCTCGGCCTTGAACCCGACCTGGTTCGCGGCAAACTTCACCCCCCACGCAGACGGCGGAAGCGTCACTGGCAGCGGCTCGACTCGCACTCCGGCGAGATCGATACCACCTTGGGCTATCCAGGAACTCCCTACGGATTCGGCGCTCTGGAGCGTCACGGTGCCCTCTGCCAGCGTTACGTTGTATCCGGCTGAACGAATCCCCTGTGCGCCGATCCGGAGCGTTCCCGGACCGGCCGTGCATTGGCCGGATTCCAGCGCGCAACGGACGGGAATCGGGGCAGCCACCTCAATGGTCGAGGACGTCATCGCCACCGGTCCTTGTTGAAACTGCTTCACCGTCATCACGGAAGGCACGTGCAAGGTGCCCTTCACATCGCGCTGCTTGAGCACCACGTGTCCCCACAGATCGCCTCGGATCTCCCGCGCAGCAACCCCCGCGGTCAAACTGGGGGGCACCAGCCCCCGCAAATGGAACTCCCCTTCGGCCGACACGAGGTCTTGGCCAATCAGGTCCGCATGAACGGCATCCACTTCAACGACCAGCGGCCCCGTCGCCGCCCCATAACTCACATGGACCGGACCATCAACCGTCAGGCGAATCGGCGACTCTGACCAGTAGAGGGCCCCCTGGAGTGGCTGGCGCTGTTCGACACGAATCGGCTGATCGCCGCGCGGCAGCAACGACTTGACCACATCCGGCACAAAGCGAGGCTGCATATTCACCGTCGCCGTTCCCAACACGCCCGGATCGATCGTCCAGCCCAGCCGCGCCGGAGAGCCCGAAAAGTTCCCGGACGACGACACGGCAATCCGCTTGGCCACGCCTTTCAACGCCGGCAACGTCACGGTGGTCTGAAACGATCCTTGGAACATGGATTCAGGACTGTCACGAAGCGCACTCAGTGCCGCGCTGGACGGAGCCATGCCCGTCCATGCGACGGACACGTGCCCTGACACTTGGCTCAGCTCCGGTCCGATCGGAACGGCCAAGGCAATGAACGGAGCCAGCTCTCGAACATTGACCTCCAGTTTTCCCTCAACCTGCACCTGCCCGTCACGCGCCTGCGCCGTCGACTGCCAGGTAAGAATCGGGGCGGCCTGCGGCCGTTGCGACACCAACGTCGCCGCCCACGTCGTCGCTGAATGACCTGTCAGAGACAGGATGTACGACGCCGTCTCCCGTCCCTGAAACGACAAGCGGCCCCCGAGTTCACCGTCCCGCTGTTCGATCACACCCTGAATCGCCACTCTGCGAAGCGGACCTGTCGCCTGCTCACGAAAGACCGTCACCTGGCTCAGCTGCACCTCCTCGAAGGGCAACACCGGGATTCGTCGCAGCAAATCGCCGGCCGTGAGCACATTCCATGGGGATCCGCGTCCCTCTTCCAACACAGTTGCGTCGACGGGTACGCCAGTGGAAGACGGGTCCTGATTGTTGAGCATCTGAATGGCCAAATAGGGCAGCACCACCCGCGAGACTCGGCCGTGCAAGAGATCAGGGAGTTGATACTCGACCTGAACGTTGGTCACAGACACCATCAAGACTTCATCGCCCAGATCCAGCTGAAACGACACGACAGGAATCGAGAGCTCGTGCCATCCGGGATATCCCAACTGCACAATGACATTCCGATACCCCTGGCGACTCAGCCACTGCGTCACTCCGTAAGACACCAGTAAGGGAGCCAGGAGATAGACGCTCAGGAGACTAGTGAACGCCAATACCAGAATTCGTTGATAGCGATAGCGGAGCATGCCGACAGTGCCCATCCTCTCTTTAGACGCGTTCAGGGTTGTCGACCAATGGCCCCCGCCCTGTCAAGGGCCAGGCCAGACAAGGGGTCCTCGTGCTCCGCATGCCGCGCATTTCCTGATGACAGCAGGATCTCCCTCTCGGTACTATCCGGTCCCATGACGGTAATCATGACCACGCCGCAGATGACGACGACCGTCCGCGATCAGATCGTCAAGATCGAGTTCTGGCCCATCGATATCCCGATCACCGACCCATTCGTCGTCGCGACCGGGGCCCGTGTGGTCGCGGAAAACATCTTCGTCCGTATCACCTTGCACGACGGAACACAGGGCTATGGAGAATCTGCGCCTTTCCCGGAGGTCGGTGGAGAGACTCGCGAATCCTGCCTGGCCACTCTCCGCCGGCTCGCCGCAACGTTGATCGGAGTATCGGCTGGACGCTATGCCCTGCGCGCCGCCGACATGGCAGAGGCCGCTCCCGCTTATCCTGCGGCCCGGTGTGGGCTTGAGACGGCTATGATCGATGCGTACAGTCGATCGACACAGGTTCCCATGTGGCAGCTCTGGGGCGGGCAAGACATCCGCCCGCGGGAAACCGACATTACTATTCCGATAGCCACCCTTGAAAAATCTGTAGCCTTAGCCCGCGACTGGTATGCACAAGGCTTTCGCCTCTTCAAAATGAAAGTGGGCAATGATGTGGAGCAGGATATTCGTCGACTGGAAGCGGTGCATCATGCACTGCCGGGCATTTCATTTATCGGGGATGGGAATCAGGGGTTCTCTCGCGAGGAGTGCCTGGCATTTGCCAGAGGGGTCCGACGATTCGGTGGAGCGATGGTCCTCCTCGAACAGCCGGTCGTGCGGGACGATCTCGACAGTATGGCGGCAATTCGTCAAGACACCGGCATCCCCGTAGCCGCCGATGAGTCGGTTCGCTCACTGACGGACGCCCGCACCGTGATCGCGCAGGGTGCGGCAGACTACATCAATATCAAAATCATGAAGACGGGCGTGGTCGAAGCGGTCGCCATTGCAGAAACGACGCTCGCGGCCGGATTGAAACTGATGGTGGGGGGAATGGTCGAAACCCGCATCGCGATGGGCTGCTCGTTCAGCCTTGTCCTGGGGATGAAGGGTTTTGCTATCCTAGATCTCGATACGCCATTACTCTTGGCGACTGACCCTGTGCAAGGGGGCTATGGTTATCGAGGGGCTCACCTTGATCCCTGGATCGGATCCGGCCTCGCTCTCACTACCCAGCCAAACCACAAAGTTGAAACCGTCCAGTAATCATCTCTACTTTGAGCTCATCCCGATGGATTGATTCGAATGTGTGACGGTTCGCTGGCCGCTACTGGCTGAAGAGCTCGCTCCCATACTCCCACCGGCCAGCGGGTCATCCCCCAATCCTCCCCCGTCTCCAGGCTGTGACCCCGCAGAGCCTCCCGACCCAGGCAGAGACCCAGCACTGCGGCCTTCCGCCCCTGAGGACGCCGCTGTTGCTGCCACCAACGACTTATCTACGCTTATATGTCCATCCTGATACTGCGTCAACACAAGCCTCGTCGATCCATCCGCATCCCCCTTCGCATAGGCATAGGCCTGATAGGCGATCCCATCGGCCCCTCCAAGAAATCGCATTCCGACTGAATAGAATTTCAGCGGAGGAATGGGATTGAAGCCGATCGCACCCAAATCGCCGGCAAAGGATCCGCTCTGAGCATGGTGAAGGTGCTGCAACCGATGGATCTCAGTCAGCGCGACTTCCGCTTCGACTGATTGCGCTTTCTTGGTGAAATGGCGATAGGACAACATGGCCACCGACGCAAGAATCCCGACGATCGCGACCACGACCATCAACTCGATGAGCGTGAAACCCTTCCGGGATACAAGCGTTGGCTTCATAGATCAGCGGACCTGCGCAAACGAAAACTCGCCGAGGGCCTTTTCAAGGGACGCTGCTGCCTGCTGCACTTTCTGAACGGACTCCGGACTCTCCAGTTGGTTCGATGCCAGAGCCGCCTGAATCACTGCCGTCTGGCGATGGATGTCTCCAAACGCCTGTTCGACCTTGGCCAGCGCCTGGTTGGCCGTTGACGCCAGCTCATCCAGGCGATCGGACTGCCTAAACTGTACGCGCCAGCTCAGATTCCCCTTCGCCCATTCCTGGATACTCTGGTCTAGCTGGACCAGCGGCCCCGCCACCCGGCGGGTCAGAACCAGGCTGAAAATGACGGCCCCAAGAAACAGGACCGGCACGGCCACCGACACGGTTTCGCTGAGCAATAACATCTCACTGGCGGCGGCCTGACGCTCTGCAAGCGAGCCGCCGCCGTACAACGTGATCATCGGCCCAAGATGCGGTCCGTAAAAGGCCAGCGTGAAGAACAAGGTGGAATACAAGAAGAGCATGAAGCCAACCCAGGCCGCATACCCCCTTTGCACGCGATGCAGAAAAAACCTCTTCCGATGCTCCTGCGAGGACAGCACCGTCAATGTCGCGGTAGGCATAGCCCTCTCCCTTCGAACCGCCTGGCAGAGATCAGCTCTTGGATGCCAGGTGTTATCGGGAAGGCTACCACCGGAAGGTGGCAGCACCAAGCAATTCAGTTATTTGAGTGGAGAAAGGCAGCCATGCCGCTGACAGGAAGAATCATGCGACCGGGGAAGACAGGTCCGGCTCCTGGCAGCGCTTACAAAATAGCAACTGGCCAAGCTGGCGCTCCCGGCCTTCCGGAGTGAGCACCCAGGGGCGAGAGAAGAATGGCGGCTGATGGCGCACATGCTGCCCATGGCCGCAAGCCAGGTCGGCGACCCAGTCGCGATACTCATCCAGGTGGTACCCGACGATCGGTTGATTCATACGCGCTCAGCAGACATCGAATCAGTCGCCAGCGATTCCTTGTTCGCTGGCGAACGAGGGTTACCGCTTTTCAAACGGCCGTTCCGGGCGTTCTGAGGCAGACACAAATCCCCAATGCTCTTCCGCATCCTCATCAAACGCTCCAACGAAGATGACGTCTCTCTCCAGGTGCCGGAATTCCGAGAGCGTAATACTGCACTGGCGAACGTCGATCACACGGGCATCGAATTGTCCGACGACATAGACCTGGGCCTTGGCCGTAACATACACATTGCGGCGACTGGTGTGGCCGGTGTCGGGGAAAAGGTCTACCGTCTCCGTGCAGTTACTCGCGCGCTCGATCGTCATGGCCAGGTTATGCCGGGACAGAAACGGATCGGTAGCGACTCGCACGACCGTCAGCCGGAGACCGGTCCCTGGAATTTCAGTGGACGCCGGTTCCGGCACACCGCTATTGCACGCGCTCAAGAAGCCAATCGCAGCGACGAGGATATGCCGCCGCAGGAGTCGCATCACTTCGCCGCCGGAATCTTCGGGGCAGCGCCAATGGCATCCAGGCCCGCTTCGGCACAGGCATCGTCTAGATGAGTCCCGGGCGCACCGCCGACACCGATCGCACCAACCACCTCTCCACCGATCTCGATCGGCAAGCCGCCGCCCAGCATCAGAATCTGCTCATTCATATCCCGCAACGCCTGTAGCGTCGGCGTCCGGCTCAGGAGGTCGGCCAGTTCGCTCGTGGCACGACGCAAACTCGCTGCGGTGTATGCCTTCTTTCGACTGCTATCAATGGTATGAGGACCAGCTCCATCCGCCCGTCCCATCGCGCGCAGCAAGCCCGCGCGATCGACGACCGACACGCTCACGCGATACCCGTCTTTCTTGCAGGCATCGATCGCGGCCTGTGTCGCCCGTTGGGCGAGACTTAAGGGTAAGACCGACTCCTTTGGCATCTCCTGGGCTACCGCAACTGCCGATCCGAACACTAGGCTTCCAAGAATTACAACACTCCGCAGCAACACTGTATCCATAAGACACCCCTTTGTGTACGAACGATGAGAGCAAGAGAGAACCCATCAGGAGAGTAGTAAGGCGATCGGAGGCTGTCAAGTACGCATCACCAGACAGAAGGGGGATTCGAACGTTTTCGGGAGATCTCTCACGAAAGCGGTCGGGAGGAAAGAAGGCCGAGAGCGGGAAAAGCAAAACGGAGGAAGCGCACGCCTACATCCAGACGACACGTTCCTGATTGAGGAGATAATCGATGACTTCTATACTCTCACGCATCTGGGTCTGAGCCTTATCGGACATCGGGAGGACCGCTCCGACGAGCTTCCCAGACTCCATGTCATCCAGAGAAGGGATCCCGTCGCCGGATCTGGTATCGAAATCCTGTCGGAAGCTGGCCAATGGAAACCTCCTGGTAGATGCTTATCGGCCCTACTCTCGGTTTTCTTGAGAGGCGTGAGGTCGGGAGAGCAAAACCGTAGAGAAAGCATACCACACAGTTTCAATCTGTCAGGGACACAGACCATCGCGTGATGTTTCAATGACTTTAGCGAGTAGAAGAGAGCTTTTGAACCGGGGGAAGCGCACCGAGAAACGGGAACTGCCCTCTATTGAGGATCCCACTATCTAAGCGAAGCCGGAAATCGTCGTGCTCCGCATCGACGAAGCGAGGGTCACCCACCACATCCGAGTCCTGCCTCAGATCTGGCGCCGGGGTATTCGGAGATCCCGCGCGTATGTAGTCACCTTCGCTGTTAAACAGCGCATTGAACGAGGTCGTCACCCGGCTGGACGGGGCGATCAGAAAACCGACCTTATTCAGGCCGATAACATTCCCGGAGGCATCGCTCTGGGAGGCGCCGAGAAACGCCGCGCCGCCGCCGTTCTTCACCAGCGTATTGCCGACCAGCGAGGCCTTCGCCTTGTCGTTCACCACGACGGCTTCGAACAGGCTCCGGAGAATCACATTCCGCTCTAACCGGACGTCAGACTTGCCTGCGATGTTGACCCCATGATCGTTATCATGAATCACATTGCCGACCAGGACAGCCTGGGAATCGGAAAACTGCACGCCCGTCGTCTCACTGCCGCCGATCACACAGTCTTCAATGCGCACATCCTGCACCTGCTGCCCGAAGAGCATTCCCTTCACGCGAAGATTGCGCAACGTGATGCCCTTGCCGTTAAAAATACCGAGGGCATGGCCGCCATGCTCATTAATCGTCAATCCGCTAATCTCGATATTCGTGGCTCCATACGGCCACTTTCCTACGTGCAGGACACCCACAAGATCCTCACGGCCCAACATCGTGACCTTGTCCACTCCGGCCCCGATCAGCTTGATCTTGTCCTTGCTGTGGATGGTGAGGTCTTGGGCATAGGCGCCAGGCTTTAAGAATACCGTGTCTCCTTTCTTCGCGGCATCCACAGCCTCCTGGATCGACGTGAAATCCCCAGTGCCATCGAGCGCGACGGTAATGGTTCGAGGAGCCGTTACCGAAGACTCTTCCGCCCAAGCCGGACTGGCCAAACTCAACAAGCACCCGATTGCGAACATCAGATTACGCATAGGTTAGGTCTTACAGGCGCACACAGCAGCCTGTCAACCGTGTTTCTTGTGGGGTAGGCACCCCCGTGATAAGCTCCGCCGCCATGATCCTAGTGGGACTCACAGGCGGCATCGCCACCGGCAAGAGTACGGTCGCCGGCATGTTCAAGCGCTGCGGTGCCGTGATCATCGATGCCGATGCGCTGGCGCGTGATGTTGTCCAACCGGGCAAACCAGCCTGGCGGGAGATCGTCAAAGCATTCGGCAAGACGGTCCTGAACCCTGATCGCACAGTGAATCGCCCGGCCCTGGGAGGGAAAGTCTTTGGGCATCCTGCCAAGCTGCGCCAGCTGGAACGCATCATTCACCCCCGTGTCGCACGTGAGCAAATCAGGCTGACGAAACAAGCTGCCAGAAAAGATCCGAATGCCGTGGTGATCTACGACGTCCCCCTCCTCTTCGAGGCCGGCATCGACGAACGCGTCGACACCACCATCGTCGTGACGGCTGATCGCGAAACCCAGATCGCTCGCCTCAAGACGCGCAACGGCCTCTCCCGCGCCGAAGCCCTTCGACGGATCAAGAGCCAGATGCCGCTGACAGAGAAACGCCGTCGCGCAGACTTCACACTCGATGGCACGCTCCCGCTTCCGCAACTCAAGAAACAGGTCCGGTCACTGGACCAATTGCTGCGCACATCAGCCTGACGTCCACTCCCCATGCATTCTCTTTTCTCACTGTGTTAGATTCCATTCCCATGCGTCACGTCGTCATCATCGGATCAGGACCGGCCGGATTGACCGCCGCCATCTATGCGGCACGGGCGAATCTGTCACCGCTCCTCATCGAAGGCTGGCAGTCCGGCGGTCAACTCACGACGACGACCGAAGTAGAGAACTATCCCGGGTTTGCCAAAGGCATCATGGGCCCGGAACTGATGAAAGACATGCGGGCACAGGCCGAGCGATTCGGCACCGAGTTTCTCACCGGCGATGTCACAGCCGTGGACCTCGCACAACGGCCATTCACCTTGACCATCGATGGGGAGCAAACCGTCCAAACCCAGACGGTCATCATCGCGACCGGCGCCTCGGCCATTCCGATCGGCATCAAGAACGAATCAAGACTGACCGGCCACGGCGTCTCCACTTGCGCGACTTGCGATGGGTTTTTCTTCAAGGGGAAGGAACTCATCGTCGTCGGCGGGGGCGACAGTGCACTGGAGGAAGCAAGCTTCCTGACCAAATTCGCCACGAAAGTTTCGATCGTCCATCGGCGGGACAAACTGCGCGCCTCAAAGATCATGCAAGACCGGGCTCTGCACAATGAGAAGATCAGTTTCATCTGGAACACGGTCGTCGAAGACATCCTGGGATCGGAAGTCGTCACCGGCGCGCGGCTCAAGAACGTGGTAACCGGAAAAATCGCTGACGTTCCTTGTGCCGGCGTCTTTGTCGCCATTGGCCATCGACCCAACACTGCGCTCTTTGCAGGGCAGATAGACATGGATGAAAAGGGCTATATCCGGACGCAGCGCGGCACCGCCACCAATGTCCCGGGCGTCTTCGCCGCCGGCGACGTGCAGGACTCGACCTATCGCCAAGCCGTCACCGCCGCAGGCTCCGGCTGCATGGCCGCCATCGACGCGGAGCGGTTCCTGGAGAGCGAACACTGATACGCAATCCGTTTTCACCAATCAGCCAATTCAAAGCTGACCACTGAGAGCTGAATGCAGAGAGCTAAGAATGCGCTGCGCCATCGTCCACTACCACGAACTTGCCCTCAAGGGTCGCAATCGCGACTACTTCGAGGATCTCCTGGTTCGAAATATCCAGTTGGCCCTCAGCGATCTTGGGGTCAGACAGGTCGAAAATCTTCGCAGCCGCATCCGGGTGATCCTTCCGTCAGAAGCCAACCGTGACATCATTCGCCAGCGGCTGTCCCGCGTCTGCGGCATTGCGAACTTTTCACTGGCCGACTCCGTGCCGCTCGATCTGGCGCACCCCAACTTCGAGGCCCTCAGCGCGGCCATCATTGACGAGCTTCGAACGAAATCCTATTCAACCTTCCGCGTGACCGCAAAGCGCGCCGACAAGCGCCTGCCATTGACATCGATGGACGCGGAACGCATCGTCGGCGCTGCCATCCACGAACAGACTGGCAAAGCCGTCAGCCTCAGAGCCCCCGACATTACCGTCTATCTTGAGATGCTTTCCAGGGATGTCTATTTCGCAATCGAAAAGACTCCGGGCCCCGGAGGTATGCCGGTGGGAGTGAGCGGCAAGGTCGCCTGCCTCATCTCCGGCGGAATTGACTCGCCGGTCGCGTCCTATCGCATGATCAAACGCGGCTGCCGCGCCCTCTTCGTTCACTTCTCGGGCCGGCCACTCGTCAGTCGCGACTCGGAAGATAAGGTCCGCGATCTCGTGCAGACGCTCACCGCCTACCTGCACAAGTCCCGGCTCTACGTGATTCCTTTCGGAGAAATTCAACGCGAGATCGTCCTGAACACCCCGGCGCCGTTTCGCGTGGTGCTCTATCGCCGCATGATGCTCCGGATTGCGGAGGAACTCGCGCGGCGGGAACAGTGTTGGGGCCTAGTCACCGGAGACAGTTTAGGCCAGGTGGCGTCTCAGACCCCTGAGAACATTTCGGTAGTCGAAGAGGCGGCGGGCCTGCCGATCCTGCGGCCGCTCATCGGCATGGACAAACTGGAAATTACGGACGATGCGAAACGGATCGGCACCTACGAAACATCGATCGAGCCGGATCAGGACTGCTGCAAATTGTTCACCCCTCCACACCCGAGTACCAAAACACGCCTTGAGGAGCTCCTCTCGGTCGAACGGGCACTGGATATTCCCCGCCTGGTGAAACAGGGCATCGAGAAAGCCGAACTATCAGAGTTCATCTTCCCTGCGTAGCCCGGACCAACGCCTTCTCTCTGACAATCCGAAAATGCGTTTCGAGTTCCTGGCGCATCGCGACGGCAATGACCCAATCGGGCACAAATGTCTCAATCTCGACCAGCAGTTCAAACTCGGCGTTCGTATGTCTGCCACCCTGCGTCGGAGTTAGTAACCAGACCCGACGGTATTGTTTGAAATCTCCACCTCTCAGCTCGGTCAACAGACCACCAGTCGACAGCATCCGCGACTCGCTCAGCAGACGTCGTTCACCGGGCAACAGCGCATGCTCGATCCGGACATCGGTGAAGACGCTGCCAGGCTGCTCTCGAATTTCCGCCATCCGCATCCGCGTGTCGAAGAGGTCCGGCCAGTGGGTATAGTCAGTCAACAGCTGCTGAATGATCCCCGGCTCGACCGGAAAGAATACCGTGGCTGTGGCCTTCACCCCGCCCGTCGCCTGAACCTTCACATCAAGGGAAACAGGATCACCGGCCCAGGCCCAGGTCGAACCGAGCAGGACCAGTACTGCCATGAAGGACCGTATGAGCCGCTTCAACATGGCGCGATTATACCGACCCTTCCTACGACCCGCGAGCAGGAATCGCAATTGACCGGGACAAATCACTCTGTGCTAGGATGCGCCATGCATCGCACGTACTCATTTCTCATGTTGCTGTTCGTGACGGCCGGACTCCAGTGTCTCCTGGCCGGAACCGCGTCCGCTCAGCTGATGCAGGAATCGACCGCGACCACCGAACAGTCCTGTAGCTTCGGCATGGGAAAAGGGGAGCCCTCCCACAGTTGCGCGGTTCCGTTCCCGCCGGGCTGCCGTGTGGCTCAAGCGCCTGGTTCGTCCAAACCCTGGACGACAATCTCGACCGGCGGCCGGCTATTGTGCCGGTTCGATGACAAACAGACCGACTGGAAGACCAAGATCACCGGTGCCTGCAATCGCTGCCAATCCGGTCATTGCTCCGCCCAGTTCAGCGTCCGCTACGATTGTTCGCCTCAGCAGTAACCCTATGCCCCTCACTCGGGCAATCAAACAAGAAGCCCTCGCGCTCGGATTCGACGCCGTCGGGATTACTCGCGTGGACCGAGCATCTTCTCCACAGCCCACGCTCGCCGCGCGACTGACCCAGTGGCTCCAGCGCGGCTACCATGCCACCATGGCCTGGATGGAGCGAGCGCCGGAGAAACGGGCTGATCCACGTATCGTCTTACCGGACTGTCACTCCATCATCTGTGTTGGCATGAACTATCTGACCGACGAGCGCGCCGATGAACGACCCGGCCACGGCCGCATCGCCCGCTATGCCTGGGGGCGAGACTATCATGACGTGCTCGGCAAGAAACTCACACAGCTGGAAGCACGAATCGCCGCATTGGCCCCTCAAGCGATCACCCGGTCCTACGTCGATACCGGGCCGATCATGGAAAAGGCCTGGGCCGAGCAAGCAGGGCTGGGCTGGATCGGCAAACATTCCAATCTCGTATCGCCGGACCATGGATCCTGGTTGCTTCTGGGCGAAATTCTCACGACCCTGGAGTTGGAAGCCGACGAACCGGCCACGGACCTCTGCGGAAACTGCACCCTCTGCATTCAGGCCTGTCCTACCGGGGCCATCACAGATCCATATGTGGTCGATGCCACCCGATGCCTCTCGTATCTGACGATCGAACATCGCGGAGAAGCCGCCACGATCCCGAACGACCTACAGCCACAGCTCGGCAATCATATCTTTGGCTGCGACGATTGTCTCGACGTTTGTCCGTTCAATCTGCGGGCGGGCTTCACCCGGGAACCGGCTTTTCAGCCCTCACCTCTCACGCTGGCCCCTTCTCTGGAAAAACTGGCCAATATGGATGAGGCGACCTTTCGTTCATCCTTTCAACACAGCCCCATCCGCCGGGCAAAACTGGTCGGACTCCAACGAAATGTAGCCATCGCCAGAGCAAACCAGCCGCCTTCTCCCTAAGTTCGACGCCCCCTCCCCCTCTTTCATTCGGCCACAATGAGGAGTAGGCTGTCTCTAGTCGATCGGTGGTTCGCCAGGAGTCCTGAGCAAGGAGCCCTCCGAATGAACCCTACGACAGTCCTTCTGATTTCACGCGATCCTCAGATACGACGAGCCCTTGAGCAGGTCGTTCCCTCCCATACCACTCTGCTCAACGTATCCGATGTGGCAGCGGGCCTCCGAGAACTCCACCGTCAGAACTTCGCGCTCATTCTGTGCGAAGGCAGCCCTGAAACCAGCCAACCCCTGTTGCACCAAACCAACCTGCATCCGGGATCTCCCTCCGTCATTCTAATCGGACCGCGCGATTCGGCGCGAGACGCGGTCGACGCCATGCGTGCCGGCGCTGCCGACTATCTGACCACACCCGTTACGGTGGCCGCCGTTGATGCTGCCGTTCGCCGAGCACTATCTGCGCAGAACCCGCCGGTCACCACTAAGCGGCCAGCCGATCGCTTCGATCTCATCATCAGCATGTCCCCCCAAATGCGGCTCATCAAACAATTGGCTCGTGAAGTCGCGCTGACGGATGCCACCGTCTTGATCACCGGAGAAAGCGGCACCGGCAAGGAACTCTTTGCCCAGGCCATTCACTATGCCAGTCTACGAGCGCTCGGCCCGCTCATCGCGCTGAACTGCGCCGGCATTCCTGAACACCTGCTCGAATCGGAACTCTTCGGTTATCACCAGGGCGCCTTCACCGATGCGAAGCACACCAAGCCCGGACGGTTCCAGCTCGCCGAAGGCGGCACCCTGTTCCTTGATGAAATCGGAGAGATGAGCGCCTCGGCACAGGCTAAACTGCTGCGGGTCCTCGAAGACCATCGCGTCGACCCTCTCGGCGACACGCATAGTCACAGGGTCAATATCCGCGTCATCGCCGCGACCAACGAAGATCTCCCGGCTCATATCAAGACCGGGCGCTTCCGTCTCGATCTATACTACCGGCTCAATGTGTATCAGCTCCGCATTCCCCCGCTCCGTGAACGGCTGAATGATATCGAACCAATACTGCACCACTTCCTGGCGCAGGCGCGCCGCGACCACGGATGCCGCATCACCGGCATCACCCCGGAGTCCTTAGCCGTGCTACAGCGTCATCATTGGCCGGGCAATGTCAGAGAACTTCACAATGTGGTCGAGTGGCTCACGATTACCTGCAAGGCCAACCAGATCGAACCCCAGCACCTCCCGACCTCCGTCAAAACCGGCAAAGCGCCCGAGCAACCGAGCACCGAACTCAAGCCCTCCCTGCTCGCCTTCGGTCTGTCGTTTCAAGACATGGAGAAGAAGATGCTGGAGGAAGCCCTCCGCAAATCAGGCGGGAACGTCTCCGAAGCCAGCCGGCTCCTTAAAATCACGCGCAACACGCTGCGCTATCGCATGGCCAAACACCACATCCAATAGCGGGTGTTCAAACGCCCCAAACAGGTTTGGGCCTCCTTCAGACAACCTGGAAGGGACTAGCGCACAGACACGATCGTCACCCCATCGCCCCCCTCGGCCCGATCACCAGGGCGCGTTGCGGCCACATACGGAGAGTCTTTCAAATACGCTCGCAACGAGGCTTTCAGCTTACCCGTCCCATGTCCATGAATGATGCGCAAGAACGGAGCGCCGTCCAATGTCGCCCGATCCAACGCGGCAATGACGTGATCGAGCGCCTCATCAGCCGCCTGCCCGCGCACATCGACCACCGTCTGTTCGTCGAGACCCAGCCCGCCGCCGGGTGAAAACCGTCGAGGACTTGATGCCGACGAAGATACCGTGGGAGCTGGCGCAGCCGCCCCGGACGCCACACCGATGAGATTCGCCACGGTTGCCAGGACTTCCCCTTCTCCCACTTTCACCCGAACGCGTTTCTTCCCCTGCGGAGCTTCGAGCAGACTGCCGGTCATGCCCAACCCGGCAATTTCCACCTGGTCGCCGATCCGGAGCTGTTCGACCGGAATCGGTGCGCCGGCAGGAACTAGTTCGTGTTTGGTCTGGATTTCCAATTCACTGAGACGCTGGGAGGTCTCCTTGGCCTTGATCAGCTTCTGCTCGCGCTTGAGGGCATCGACGGTCGCCTGCACCTCCGCCCGCGCCCGCTGAAACTGCTCGCCCAGCTTCTTCTTCAACCCCTTCCGCGCTTCCAGTTCCGCCTCTTCCAAGCGTGCCTGCAACCCCTTCACTTCAACGGCGGCGCGTTCGGCCTCGGCCCTCGCCTGGGCCGCCCGTTCCACATCGTCGGCCAACTGCCGCTGTTTCTGCTGGAGATCAACCATGAGGTCTTCCAACCGTCGGTCATCCTTGGGCAAGCGCTGACGCGCATCGTCTAAAATCTTTCCATCCATCCCGAGACGACCGGCGATCTCCAATGCCGACGAGCCTCCGGGCACGCCGAGAAACAAGCGGTAGGTCGGTGCTAAGCGCGTCACGTCAAACTCAACGCTGGCATTGGCAAACCCCGGCATCGTTTGGGCCAGTTCTTTCAACGGTCCGTAGTGAGTCGTCACCACGACTTTCATATTCAGCGATGCGAGGTGGCACAACAGGGCTTCTGCCAGCGCCGCCCCTTCCTGCGGATCCGTCGACGTCACCGGTTCATCGAGCAACACGAGTGACTGTCCGGGGTCGTCGCCACTACTCAGCGACCGTGCCGACTCTGCGAGCAATTGCACCATCTGCGACATGTGGGCGGAAAAACTGGAGAGGTCACGGCTCAGATCCTGGGCATCACCGATGTCGGCATAGAGCTCAGGGAAGATTGCCATCACTGACTCAGGGGCACAGGGAAGATGCAAGCCCGCCCGTACCATCAACGAAAACAACCCGACAATCTTCAGCGTGACCGTCTTACCGCCAGTATTGGGGCCGGAGATGACCAGCACACGAATCGACTCGTCGAGCAGAATGTCGTTCGCCACGACATCATCTTTTGCCAGTATCAACAGCGGATGACGCGCCTGCTTCAGCATGACCCGCCCCCGGTCATTCAACCGCACGGAATTGGCCTTGAGTCGCCGGCTGAACGCCGCTTTCGCCTGCACCAAATCAAGCTCCACCAGCACCTCGATCCCGGCCTGCAATGCGTCTGCCTGCCCGGCAACCAGGAGTGTAAGCTCGCGCAGGATTCGCCGCACTTCCCGCTCGATTTCAAGGTCGGCGACCTTGATCGAGTTATTTAATTCCACCAATTCACGCGGTTCGAGAAACACCGTCGCGCCGCTGGCCGACACATCGTGCACAATCCCCGGCATACGCCCTCGCATGTCCGCCTTCACCGGCAACACATAGCGTCCTTCCCGCTGGGCGAAATACGATTCCTGCAGCACCTCTTCATAGCGACTGGAGTGTAGAATCCGCTCCAACTGCTCGCGCATACGCTGTTTCAGCTCCTGCGCCGCCTGGGTGAGACGTCGCAACTCCGGCGTAGCCGATTCTTTGATCGCCCCATCAGGCTGAATCGCGGCGTCGAGCGCCCGCGTAATATTCTGAAGCTCGCGAGTCGACTGCAGGCCCTCTGCCAGAGCCATCACCATCGGGGCCTCGTGCGCATGACGAGCGCAGAAGCGCGCGACCTCGTCCATCCGTGTCAACACGAGTCCGCAGTCCCGCAACTCCAGCGCCTCAAGCACGCCTCCCTTGCCGGCCCGTTCGACTAACTCGCGCGTATCCGGAAACGACAGCACCGGGGCCGGATCGCTCCCATCGCTCAGGCGCAACCACTCCGTCGTCTCCTGCTGACGACGCACCAACGTCTCCAGATCGTTATCCAGAGCCATCGTCCGGCAACGTGCAGCCCCCAGCGCAGATTGCGCCCCTTGTGCAACGCGCTCCAGGACCTTCGGCCACTCCAACGCCTGCGCAGCTTTCTCTGAGAGCGTATCCGCCATCGCACCTTACCTCCAAAACATCAATCTTTCCGGTCGGAACTCTAGCGAAGAGGGATCAGGAGAAGCAACCCGGCTTGCGCAGCGCAGCCCCCTTGTTTCTACTAAGGTCATGCTTAAAAAAACGCCTCAAATACTGGGGTTTCTTCACGTATTCCTACCTTCGTATAGCTTGACAAGGATTCTGACCGCCGATACTATCGCGAACACGATTGCCGGTGATCTGCGACCGGTTTGCTATTCAGTAAAGGACATGACGACATGGCTATTCGCGTAGGAATCAATGGATTTGGGCGTATCGGACGAAACGTATTGCGGGCTTCCCTGGGAGACCCGGCTCTGGAATTTGTCGCCATCAACGACCTCACGGATGCAAAGACACTCGCCTATCTTTTGAAATACGACTCTGTACATGGCACGCTCGGTGTCAGCGTGGAAGCCAAAGGGGATCAGATTATCGTCGATGGCAAACCGATCAAGGTGCTGGCCATCAAGGACCCGAAGGAACTCCCCTGGAAAGAGCTCAACGTCGACGTGGTCATCGAATCGACGGGGCGTTTCACCGATCGCGAAGGCGCGGGCAAGCATTTGGCGGCCGGAGCTAAACAAGTCATCATCTCGGCACCCGCAACGGATCCTGATGTGACGATCGTGCTCGGCGTGAACGACAGCACCTTCGACCCGAAGAATCATCACATTATTTCGAATGCTTCCTGCACCACGAACTGTCTCGCGCCGGTCGCCAAAGTGTTGTTGGAAAATTTCGGCATCAAGCATGGCGTTATGACAACGATCCACTCCTACACGAATGATCAGCAGTTGCTTGACCTTCCGCACAAGGACCTGCGGCGCGCACGCGCGGCTGGCATGTCGATGATTCCGACCAGCACCGGCGCAGCCAAAGCACTCCATCTGGTGATCCCCCAGTTGAAAGGCAAATTGGATGGGTTGGCCATTCGCGTCCCGACCCCGAACGTCTCCCTGGTCGATCTCACAGTTGAAACCGAGAAGGATTGCACGATTGCTGAAGTGAACGCGGCGTTCAAGAAAGCCGCCGAAGGTCCGCTGAAAGACATTCTGCTCTACTCAGAAGATCCGATTGTCTCCATCGACAAAAAGGGTGATCCGCATTCAGCGACCCTCGACGCTCCGCTTACCAATGTGATCGACAAGCGGATGGTCAAAGTCACCGCCTGGTACGACAACGAATGGGGTTATTCCTGCCGCGTGCGGGATTTGATCAAGGTCACAGCTGAACGGGCTAAGGGAAAGTAGCCAACGGGCGATTCGGCGTTCACGCGGGATGCACGGCTGAGCGCGACCTGCCGCGGAGGCCTGTAAAGGAGCTCTCATGAATTTGCGCAAGCAAACCATCGACGACGTCAAGCTTCGCGGAAAGCGCGTGATCATCCGCGCGGACTTTAACGTCCCCCTCGACGAGTCGCTCCAAATCACCGATGACACCCGCATCCGTTCAACCCTGCCGACCATCAATCGTGTCGTCGACGAAGGCGCCAAAGTCATTCTCTGTTCTCACCTGGGACGCCCGAAGGGAGCCTTCGACCCGAAATACAGCTTGGCTCCGGTGGCCAAGCGGCTGAGCCGGCTGCTCGGCAAAGAAGTGATCTTCGCGCCGGATTGCATTGGGCCCGCCGTCGAGAAGCTCGTCGCGAAAATGAATCCTGGCGATGTGATGCTGCTGGAGAATCTTCGTTTTCATCCAGGCGAGGAAAAGAACGATGACGCCTTCGCAAAGGCACTGGCGTCGCTGGGCGACGTCTTTGTGAATGATGCATTTGGCGCCGCCCACCGGGCGCACGCCTCAACCGTCGGGATCACCAAATTCATCAAGGCTTCGGCTGCGGGCGCGCTCCTGAAGAAAGAAATCGAGTACCTGGAAGGCGCCGTGGAAAATCCGGTGCGCCCGTTCGTCGCCATTCTCGGCGGCGCCAAGGTGTCCGGGAAAATCGGGGTCATCGAAAACCTGGGGAAGCGCGTCGACAAGGTCATCATCGGCGGTGGTATGGCCTTCACCTTCCTGAAAGCCAAGGGCCTTGAAATCGGCAACTCCCTCGTTGAAAAAGACATGCTCGATTTTGCGCGAGGCATTGAGGAGCATGCCCTGTCCCGGGGTGTGAAATTTTATCTCCCCGTCGATTGCGTCGTCGCCGCCAGCCGTGAGCCCGGTGCCGAAACGAAGATTGTTCCTGTACAAGAAATTCCGAAAGGGTGGTATGGCCTGGATATCGGGCCGGCGTCCGTGAAGTTGTTCAGCGAGGCCCTGCAGGATGCCAAAACGATTCTGTGGAACGGTCCCATGGGAATGTTCGAAATCGATGCTTTCGCCCGCGGAACACTATCCATCGCCCATGCCGTAGGCAATGCCTATGCATTGACGATCGTCGGCGGTGGTGAAACTGCCATGGCCATTCACCGGGCAGGGGAATCGGACAGCATCTCCTTCATTTCAACCGGTGGTGGCGCGGCCCTCGAACTTCTGGAAGGCAAACAGCTCCCGGGGTTGGTCGCCCTTCCGGATCGAGCGATCTAGACCTCTAGGTCTGATCCCGGAGCAAGCCAGACCAAAGGATATCGTGCGCATACCCCTGATTGCTGGTAATTGGAAGATGAACAAGACCGCCTCCGAGGCGGCAGCGTTTGCTCGCGAGTTAGTCCAGCGGAACATGACCTCGCCAGCCATCGAGATCGTTATCGCTCCACCGTTTACCGCGTTAGACTCCGTTCGCCACTCACTGGGAAGCGAGTCATCTATTGGGCTAGCTGGTCAGAACCTCCACTGGGAGGACCATGGCGCCTTTACCGGCGAAGTCTCCGCACCGATGCTGAAAGACCTTGGCTGCCAGTATGTCATCCTCGGACACTCTGAGCGACGCGCCCTATTCGACGAAGGTGACGACGTGATACGGAAGAAACTCGCTGCAGCCTTTCGGCATGGGCTCAAGCCGATCCTCTGCGTTGGTGAATCGTTATCCCAACGTGAAGCGAGACGCACGACAGAGGTCATCACCGGACAGCTCAAGGGAAGTCTGGAAGGATTCGAAGCCGCGCAACTGGCGGCCCTCACTATTGCCTACGAGCCGGTCTGGGCCATCGGAACGGGAAAAGCCGCATCGCCGGAACAGGCGATTCCAGTGCATCAGACTATCAGGCGACTCTTGCAGCAGGAATGGTCTTCCGCCATTGCGCAGGGAACCAGAGTTTTGTATGGCGGCAGCGTCACGCCACAAAACGTGTCAGATTTTCTGGCATCAGAAGAGATCGACGGCGCATTGGTCGGTGGGGCTTGCCTCAAGGTCGAGTCCTTTGCTAGTATCGCCACTCTCGCACAAAAACGAACGGGGCATTAAGCATGTTGTATACGCTGGTAGTCATTCTTCATGTGTTTGTCTGCTTCCTGATGATCGGCGCAATTTTGCTGCAGTCGGGAAAGGGAGCGGAAATCGGGGCGTCTTTCGGCGGGTCAAGTCAGACCGTCTTCGGAAGCCGTGGCCCCGCGAACTTCCTGAGCAAATTGACCGTCGGCGTCGCCGCGGTCTTTATGCTGACATCCTTTAGTTTGGCCATTCTCGCCAAGCAGCGGAACTTTGCGTCAACCGTGATCGACCTCAAGCCAAAAGAAACTTCGTCCGCCCCTGCGGCTCCTCCGGCCCCTGCGACAGAATCGCATCCGGCTGGAGATGCTCCGGCAGCCGCGCATTGATCCAACCTCTTTACGCAGTTACAACGTTCCATCGATAGAGTGAGGCCCGCCTGCGAAGCCTCGCAGGCGGGCCTCACTACGTTGTGACCATACAAAGAACGCTGCGGCAAATCAACGCTCAGATAAACCCGACAGATCAGGCGATCGACCGTGGCATTGCTAGGCTGGACAGAATTGTCAGATACGGGTAATCCAGGATTCGTGCGCAGGATCCTCCCCACGGACGATGGCAAAGAAAGCTTTCTGCAACGCGAGAGTGATGGGGCCGGGCTTACCCGCTCCGATTCGTCGGTTATCTATTTCTCGCACCGGCGTCAATTCGGCTGCCGTGCCGGTGACAAACACTTCGTCGGCCAAATACATTTCATCGCGCGTAAACCGCTCTTCCGTCACAGGGATATTGCGTTCCCGCGCCATGTCGATAATCGAGTTTCGCGTAATGCCTTCAAGGATGGACGTCAAGGGCGTGGTTTTGATTTTCCCGCGACGCACAATAAAGATATTCTCTCCCGTACCTTCAGCCACGTATCCCTCAGGATCGAGCATGATGGCTTCATCGTACCCATCTGCTTTGGCCTCGCGCTTCGCCAGGATTGAATTCACGTAGTACCCGGAAATTTTTCCCCGCGTCATCGACACGTTCACATGATGCCGGGTGAAGGACGACACTCGCGCGCGCATCCCGTTGGCCAACGCCTCGTCGCCGAGATAGGCCCCCCACCGCCAGGCGGCCACCGCCACCCTGATCGGATTATTGCCGGGATGCACGCCCATCGCCCCATAGCCGATATAGACCAGGGGACGAATGTAGCAGGCATCCAAACGGTTCGCCCGTACCGTCTCTACAATCGCTTCCGAGATCTGCTTGCGATCGTACGGCATCTCCATCATCCCGATATGCGCAGAATCAAACAGCCGGTCGACATGCTCCTGAAGCCGGAAGATCGCAGATCCCGATTTACCTTTGTAGCAACGGATCCCCTCGAATGCGGCCAATCCATAGTGCAGGGAATGCGTCAGAATATGGACATTGGCCTCAGCCCACGGAACCAACTTGCCGTCCATCCAGATCTTGTCAACAGGCTCTAACATCGACGAACTCTCCTCTGTAAACGAATCACCACTGGCGGCGAAAACGAGCGCAAACTATAGCCTGGGCCTTGATAGGGGTCAAGCAAGCCCCGGCCTCCTCGTTGGCTTTGTTCGAGGAAATAACCTCTCGCGGAATGAAAGACTAGGACGAAGCGCAGTACGACCGCAGTCTGGCGCTCAAGAAGCTTCCCACCCGCTCCTCACCATCCGGAGCCAGTGTCACAATCTTGGCTCCGAAGAGCAGACCGCGAACCCATCGGACCACCACACGCTGAATCTCCACGGGCTCGTCTTTATCAGGAAGCGAGAGACGCAGGACGAGCTCCATGCCTGGTACCACCTGATGATCACCCAGGACACGCATCCCATTCCTCGACATATTCACCACCGTCCCCTTCCCGAGAAACTCTCCCCCCATGTAATAGAGGAGACACCGGACCGGAATACGATGGTACGTTCGAATCACAAATCGCGTCGCTTGGGGCATGTCGCTCACCTCGCCGGGTAAAAATCTGGTATACATAGCCGGTCGCACGGCTGTTTGGGGGAGTCTCAGAGTACTGCCAATGACTCACACCCTCCTAGCCCCCAAAAGAGGGTAGGAAGGAACCTGCACCAGTCACAACAATGGACGGGTTCTGAGGGAAGTCCCGGTCATTCGCTTGACACTCGGATCACCCCTCTGTTATATGAGCCGTTCTGCTTTGGAGGAGATATAGGACATGTACGCGATTATTGAAACAGGCGGGAAACAGTATCGAGTCGAGTCTGGGTCACTGTTGCAGGTGGCCACACTTGAAGGCGATGTGGGATCAACGATTGAGCTCGACCAAGTCCGGCTCGTGCACGGAGACGGCGGGGTGGTCATCGGACAACCTCTGGTGAAGGGCGCGAAAGTCACAGCGGAAATCGTCCGGCACGGACGCACCCGCTCGATCACCGTGTTCAAGAAGAAGCGACGCAAAAACTACCGGCGTACCCGCGGACATCGTCAGGGCTTTACGAGCCTGCGCATCACCGGCATTGCAACGGCATAAGCACTTTATTGAGAAGGACCTGCCATGGCAACAAACAAAGGCGGCGGATCGTCACGGAACGGACGGGACAGTAACCCACAGTATTTGGGCGTCAAGGCCTATGGCGGAGAAACCGTCAAGGCCGGCAGTATCATCGTCCGTCAACGTGGAACCAAGTTTTTCCCCGGGTTTAATGTCGATCTCGGACGGGATCACACATTGTTCGCGCGAGTGACCGGCGTTGTGAAGTTCGAAGGCGGCGAAGACCGACGAAAAGTCAGCGTCTACCCTGCCCCTGTCAAAGCCTAACTCTCTTTTCTTTCGCGCTCACTACTCGGCTCAAAACCACCCTGACCCTCCCCTATCGGGGGCAGGGTCAGGTATACTCTCGACTCTGAACGGGGACATACCATGTTTGTCGATGAAGTACAGGTCTTTGTAAAAGCCGGGCGAGGCGGAGACGGATCTGGCAGTTTCCGTCGCGAAATGTTTGTTCCGCGCGGCGGGCCGGACGGTGGTGACGGCGGAAATGGCGGCGACGTCATCTTCACCGCCTCACATCGCCTGACGACACTGCTCGATCTGCGCTATCGGAAACATTACGAGGCGGAAGACGGCCGGCACGGCGGCGCGTCCCATTGCAGCGGACGCCGCGGCAAATCCGTCACCGTCGAACTTCCCGTGGGCACCATGATTTACGACCAGGAGACCGGCGAGGTCCTGGCCGACCTGGTCACCAACGGTGACAGTGCCGTGATTGCGCACGGTGGCCGTGGCGGACGCGGCAACAGCCACTTTGCCACCCCCACAAACCGCGTCCCGACCCACTTCGAACACGGCACCGAGGGCGAGGAAAAACATCTGCGCCTTGAGCTCAAACTCCTGGCCGATGTCGGTCTCGTCGGCTTTCCAAACGCCGGAAAATCGACCCTCATCGCCGCCATTTCATCTGCGCGTCCAAAGATCGCCGACTATCCCTTCACCACGTTGATTCCGAATCTCGGCGTTGTCCGCTGGGGAACAGACCGCAGTTTTGTCGTCGCTGATATTCCCGGGTTGATCGAAGGCGCGTCCGAAGGGAAGGGCCTTGGCTTTCAGTTTCTCCGCCACATCGAGCGCACGGCGTTCATTCTCCACCTCGTCGACGTCTCCGAATGGGCCCCCGAGGAACCGGTCCAGAGCCTTGAGATCATGCGTCAGGAACTGGACGCCTACGATGAATCACTGAATCAGCGGCCCTTTGCCGTCGTCGCCACCAAGACCGATATCAGCGGTACGTCCGAACGGCTCAGCCAGCTCCAAGCCTACTGCAAGAAGCATAAATACAAGTGTTTTCCCGTGTCGGCCGCGACCCGCGAAGGACTCACCGAACTCATCGCGGATGTCGGGAAACAAGTCGAGTCCCTGAGGACGACGCCGTGCGAGACGAACTCCTAAAGCAAGCTACACGCATCGTTGTGAAAGTCGGGAGCAGCCTGATCGCCTCTCGAGAGACCGGATTGCGCCCCGAGCAGATCGAACGATTGGCCGGCGAAATCGCCGCCTTGCGCGCAGACGGACGAGAGGTCCTTGTCGTCTCGTCCGGCGCCATCATCTCCGGCATCAAAAAGCTGCAACTCAAAGAATATCCGAAGAGTCTCCCCATCAAACAAGCTGCCGCCGCCGTCGGACAGAGCCGGCTGATGTGGGCTTATGAAAAAGCGTTTGAGCCGCTCGGCATTCAAGTCGCCCAGATTCTGCTGACTCACGAGGACCTCGCCGACCGCCGCCGATTTCTCAATGCCCGCTACACGCTCACGGCCCTGATCGGCTTCGGCGTGCTGCCGATCATCAATGAGAACGACACCGTCGCCGTCGAGGAGATCCGGGTCGGTGACAACGATACGCTCGCCGCCCAAGTTGCGCAGCTGGTCGATGCCGACCTGCTCGTGATCCTATCGGACGTCGACGGCATGTTCACGGATGATCCGCGCAAGAATCCCAACGCGACACTGATCCCGCTCATTCCGGATATCACCGAAGAAGTCGAACGCAAAGCCGGCGCTTCCAGCACCTTCGAGGGGACCGGAGGCATGGCCACGAAAGTACGCGCGGCCAAGAAGGTCGGTGAATACGGCGTCGCCACATTGATCGTCAACGGCCAACAGCCCGGCTTGCTCCCCAGAGTCTTAAAAGGGGAGCCCGGCGGAAGCCTCTTCCTCGCAAAGGAACGCCGCCTGAACAGCCGCAAGCATTGGATCGCCTTTACCCTTCGTCCGCGCGGACACATCCGGGTCGATCAGGGAGCCGTCGAAGCCCTGACCCTGCGCGGAAAGAGTCTGCTCGCGTCAGGAATCATTGAGGTCACCGGGCAATTCGACTCTGGCGATCCGATCAGCTGCATCAATCAGGACGGAAAAGAATTCGCCAGGGGTCTCGTGAATTTCTCTTCGGAACTGCTGGGCCGCATGAAAGGGCTGAAGACACAGGACATCCAGCAACAGATCGGCCCGCAGGAATATGACGAAGTGATCCATCGCGACAACCTGGTCATTCTCTAGTGCTGGGTCCTGAATACTGAGTTATGCGTTCATCCGATTCAGAATTCAGCCCTCCAGGACTCAGCACTCAGCACTCAGCACGACCTATGCGCCTTGGCCTCTTCGGCGGCAGCTTCAACCCAATTCATAATGGCCATCTAGCCATCGCCCGGAAAGCGCATGAGATTCTGGCTCTCGACCGGACGCTGTTCATTCCAACGGGAGATCCTCCGCACAAGCAAGACAGAGCCCTCGCCCCGGCCCACCACCGATATGAAATGGCGCGTCTCGCCATCGCAGACACGCCAGGGTTCGAGCTCTCCGATATCGAAATCGCACGCCAGGGGAAATCCTACTCGATCGATACCATCCGTGAACTTCAGCGCCGGTACGGATCTGAAACCCTGCTGTATTTCCTGATCGGCCTTGACGCGTTCCTCGACCTAGCCAGTTGGCGAGAGCCTGACGCCCTGCTGGCGGCCTGCTCGTTCGTGGTCATCTCCAGGCCGGGACAGTCATTCCAGAGCTTGACCACACTGCCCTTTCTTCGAAACGTCAGCCCCAACCAGCTGGCGCCACTGGATACCGGAGCACTCGATCGGCTTGACCTGCCGCTCCCGTCCGGACAGACGATCATTTGCTTGCCGCTTCCGCCCTCTCCCATTTCTGCCTCCGACATCAGACACCGCATTCAGCGCGGGGCAATGCTGGCAAATTTGTTGCCGCCCCCTGTGGAATCTTATATACTTCGCCAACAGTTATATCAGGAGGATCAGCATCGCACGCACATCTAAGGTCACAGCGATTGAAATCGGTCGAGCGATGCTCGACAAAAAGGCCCTGGATGTCCAGATCCTCCACGTCGGTCCGTTAACCTCGATAGCGGACTACCTCGTCATTGGATCGGCAGAGTCGGACCGACAAACGCGCGCCATTGCAGACCATGTCAGCGACATCCTGACCGGCCAAGGCGATCGGCCCCTCAGCATCGAAGGCACCACATCAGGCCAGTGGGCCTTGATGGATTTCGGCGATGTCGTCGCGCACATATTCAGGCAGGACGCCCGCGAGCACTACGCGCTGGAGCGTCTCTGGAGCGATGCGAAGCCCCTGAGCATTCCGGAAGAGAAGCTGGAAGAGAAGCCCGAAAAACCCGTCGCGCCCAAACGGCGCATTATCGTCAGGACACCCAAGACACGAAAATCGGTCTAGACCATGTTCAGACTGCTGCTCACGATCTTCCTCATCAGCGCCGGCGTGTTCATCTATAGCTATTTCCGTGAGCTGAACCCTGGCATGGTGATGGTCCGCACGAGCTCTGCCGTGGAATTCGAACTGAGCCCAGTGACGCTGGTGCTCATTTCCATGGCCATCGGCGCCGTGGTCGTGACCTTCGTGGTGGGATTGCAACAAACCGCGCACGCCATCATCACCTGGCAAAGCAGCCGCCTGGCACGACGGAAAGAGAAAGTGGACGCCCTGCACCGTGAAGGCACCCACGCCTTCATGTCCAAGCGCACGGTCGAGGCCATGAGCCTCTTTGAGAAAGCGCTGGCAATGGACCCCAATCGCGTGGACTCCCTGCTCTGGCTCGGCAACATCTATCGCTCCGAACTCAACTATGCCGAAGCCATCCGACTGCACCAGCATGCCCATCGCGTCGATGACCGGAATATCGAAGTCCTGCTGGAGCTCGGGAAAGATCTGGAAGGCGCCAAGCGCTATGAAGACGCACTGCAGGCCTTACAGAAGATTCTCAAGATCGAGCCGGATAACCTGACGGCCCTGATTCGCAAGCGCGACCTGCTGATCCGCTTGGAAAAGTGGAGCGATGCCCTGGAAATTCAACACCGCCTGTTGAAAGCGAATCTGCCTGAGTCGGAAAAGCAGGCCGAGGCGGATCTCCTCGTCGGCTGCATGTATGAAGTCGGCCGCCAGCTGCTGGAGCGAGGGCACCCAGACAAGGCCCGCCGGTATTTCCGCGGTGCCATCAAAAAAGATCGCAGCTTCCTGCCGGCCTACATCGGCATCGGCGAGATCCTGATCCATGAAGGCAAGACGAAAGACGCCGTTGAGATTCTAAAAAAGGTCTACAGCCGGACCAGAAGCGTCATCATCCTCCATCGCCTGGAAGAACTGTTCCTGGAGCAGGGCGAGCCCAGCGAAATCATCCGCATCTACCAGGAAGCCTTGCAGCAGGATCCGCAGAATCCCGTGCTCCAATTCTATCTAGGCAAACTCTACTATCGCCTTGAAATGGTCGACGAGGCGTTCGACGTACTCTCCACCATCGAAGGGCCGCAAGATCATCTGTTGGACTATCACAAGATCATGGCCAACCTGTACCTGCGTAAGCAGCACTTCGAGCAGGCCATCGTCGAACTCAAGAAAGCGCTCAGCTTCAAAAAGCGCGTGATCGTGCCCTACATCTGTACCCAGTGCCAGCAGGAATCATTGGAATGGTCCGGCCGTTGCCGCCGCTGCGCCCGCTGGAATACCCTCACAGCCCTCCCCTGGCTTGAAGCCGGTCAACCGGCTACAGGCACAGGGAGCGACACGTCCTCTGTCCGCACCGTCCCCTATCAGGGCATTGCTTCTCCGTTTGAAACCGTGTAGGTTTTCTCCCGTCTCGCTACCGTACAACCCGTATTGATCAAACCTGTTTCGTTGACTCACGACTGAAAGGTGTCCGTCATGACCGATTACATGCAACTGGCGACCAAAGCGCTCAACGACGAGCTCCTCACGAGAGCGGAATCGCTGTCCGTCTTGAACAGCCCGGACGACGACCTCCTCGCGCTGCTGCATGCCGCCTTTCAAGTCCGCTCGAAATACTTCGGCCGCACCGTCCGCCTGCAAATGCTGCAGAACGCGAAGAGCGGCGCCTGCATGGAAGACTGCCACTATTGCTCGCAATCCGCCGTCTCGAACGCGCCGATCGAACGCTACAATCTGCTCCCGCAGAAACAGATGATCCAAGGTGCACGCGAAGCCGCCGCCTCGAAGGCCCAGCGCTACTGCATCGTCATCAGCGGACGCAGCCCGTTGGATCGAGAAATCGATGAAATCGCCGGAGCCGTCCGGTCGATCAAGCAGGAAATCCCGATTCAGATCTGTTGCTCGCTCGGTTTGATGAGCGATGAGCAGGCCAAGCGGTTGAAAGCCGCCGGCGTCGACCGCGTGAACCACAATCTGAACACCAGCGAAGCGTTCCACGAGTCGATTTGCACGACCCACACGTTCCAGGACCGCCTCTCGACCATCAAGAATGCGCGGGCGGCCGGATTGGAAATCTGCTCAGGCGGGATCGTCGGCATGGGGGAAAGCAACGAAGACCTCATCGACCTGGCTACTGCCCTGCGTGACGTGAAGCCGGATTCCATTCCCTTGAACATGCTGAATCCGGTTGAAGGCACGCCGTTGGAGAACATCGATGCTCTCACACCGCAGCGCTGCCTCAAAGTCCTCTGCCTCTTCCGCTTCCTGCATCCGCGCACGGAAATCCGCATCGCCGGCGGCCGCGAACACAACCTCCGCAGCCTCCAGCCCCTCTCCCTCTACCCGGCCGATTCGGTCTTTGTGAATAACTACCTGACAACACCAGGCTCACCAGCCCCCGAAGTCTGGGGCATGATCGAAGATCTCGGCTTCAAAATCGAAGTGGACTACCAGCAGCCGGTAGCTGGATAGGCGGATTTCGACTATTCTTTGCCCTACTGCCATTGCAGGACACCAGCTGCAATGAAAGCCCCGTATGAATGGGTTGCCAACTCCTGCTGATCATATGGCATTGCATCCCGTATTAAGAGCATTGCGCTCAGGTCAAATCGTCACCATCCTATTACTTTTCATCACGACACTCTATGCTTCCTCCGGAGAAGCGGCGCCCCCGGGAATTCAATACCCACCTAGAGAATTCAGTCTTTACAGCACTAACTCTAGCGAGCGAATTACTCTCAGTTGTACGCCGGTAAGCCCTGAAACCATAGACGGCTCTTTGTCGCTGCTTCAGATCGCCCCACCAAACATACAAGAGATTGAAACAGCCACTCAGCGGGGAATTGAAATGGCACAGCAAAACCCTGAATGGAACGCTGACCTTTTCAATAGAGCCAGAGTCAACATCTTGGAGATGATGAAAGATCCTGCCATAGGGCCCAAACGAAGACAGTTTCTGATAGATCTGGAGTCCGCCTATGCATCAAAGGACCCTACCAAAGCTTACAAGACGATTGCGGGATTCGAGAAGCAAGTCTGCAAAGTCACAGCTCAACAATACTCTCTCCGCTTCGTGAAGATCTCCCCCACCCGATGGGAAAGTCATCCGAAGCCAACAGGTCTCTGCAATGTTAACCGCATTTATCACCTGACCGAGCGGCAAGAAAGCGAGTGGGAACTAGTAGAATCTACCACTGACTCAGACTCAGAATCGTTCTGCCATGAATTAAACAAAGCTATCAAGGGCGATCAATCCTGGAAAACCACCAACAGTTACCTTCATGAGCCTCCATGCGAATTCCTAGAATTTAGAAATGTCCCAATTATAGATTCCCCATTCTTGCCACAATGCACTCTGGGAGAATCTCGATGCTAGCTTAGGAAGAATCACGCTCTGACTAATCTATTCAATTGCTATGACCCACTCCACTATTCCTCTCTTAACCCCTCCACCACCGGCTGTCTTGCTGCCCAGCGGGCGGGGAAGTAACCGGCGACTAGCGTCGCTGCTGCTGCTAGACCCACTGCTTGGGCGAGGGCACCGAATGGCAGGATCATCTGAATCGTCCAGCCGAATGACTGTTTGTTGATCACTTTGATGAGCAGGAGGGACAGCAACCCTCCGCCGACAAGTCCCAGCGCGATACCGACCACCCCCAGATAGGCCGCTTCCCACAACACCAACTGCCTGATTTGTCCCTCACTGCCACCGATCGCACGGAGCGTGGCAAACTCTCTACGCCGTTCCAGCACCGAGGTCACCAGCGTGTTCACGATGCCAAGCATGGCGATAATCACCGCAATCGCTTCGAGGACGTAGGTCAACAGGAACGTCCGGTCGAAGATGTCGAGGATTTCTTTCCGTAGCTCGCCATTGCTGATGATGAGCGGTGGCAATGTCCGGTCCTGCGCCTGCTGCAACGCGCCGTCGATCGCCTGCCGGACCTGCTCCGTGCTTGCTCCTGGCTGAAGGTAGAGGGGAAAGACCGTCACAAGCGTATCCTGCCAAAGTGATTGATACAGCCCGCGATCCATGACCAGTTTCCCGCCGTCGGTCGCATAGTCGTAGAACACCGCCACCACCGGAAACGATCGCGCTCCTTGCGGCGTCATGATCTCCAGCGAGTGACCTTCGCGAACACCGAGCCGGTTCGCCAGCACCTCGGACACAATGATGCCGCCGCTGTCGACGGCCTGGTTCAACAGGTCGGTGGAATTCCCCTCCCGGACAAGATACTGGCTGCGTCTGGCATGGAGCCGCAGATCGCGTGAAACAATCGCCACACGCTGCCCCTTTACCTCCACCCGCACATCCCGATAGGTATCCACCTCTGCCACACCGGGGATTGCAGCCAGCACTGTTTGCCAACCGGGAGGCAGACTCTTCGCGCCACTCCCGCTATTCGCCTCCCGCAACCAGGTCGACGGCGCGACGACGATGTCGGCGATCACGGTTTCGTTGATCCAGAGTTCGACGGTGTGGCGGAAGCTGCGCACCATGATCAGCACGCCGATCATGATGGCCAGGCCCACCATCAGCGCCGAGACCGTGACGCTGTTCCGGCCCGGGTTTCTGGCCGCATGCTCCACGGCGATCTCTCGCATCGCACCCTGAATACCGGCAACCTGCTCCCCCTGCAACGCCCGTTTCTTCCAACCAGTGATACAGAGCGGGGCAAGGCAGGACAGGCCAGCCAATAAACAAAATGTGGCCAGATAGCCCAGAATCGGCACGCCCCCCACTGGTCCGGCCAGCGCCAGCCCCCCGGCGATCAGAAGCAATCCGAGTCCTCCCCAGGCCAAGCCCCCCACGCGTACCTGCCGGCTGCTCTCGTAATCACCGGGAGCCAACGCCCGCACGGTCGCAGTACGGCTGGCGTCCAGGCTCGGCCCGATCGCTCCGATCATGGAGACAAGACAACCGATCAGGATCCCTTCAGCGGAAGCCTGCCAGAGTTCGGCTACGTCGAACCAGGATGCGGTCCCCTGACTCACCGGGGTATAGAGATCCGAAATCGTGCGGCTGACGAGGGTGACAAGTTTTTGCGCCAGCAGAATCCCCCCCACGCTCCCGACGATCCCGCCCAGCAGCCCGAATATGACCGCCTCAGCGAGAAACAGCCAGGCCACACGCGACTCCGTCATGCCGATCGCGCGGTAGATGCCGATCTCACGCCGGCGTTGCGCCACAGCGAAGGCCATGGTGTTATAGATGAGAAACATACCGACCAGTAGCCCAACCCAGCTCAAGACCGTGAGGTTCAATCGGAAGGCCCGCACCATCTGCTCGACCTGACGCGTCCGGCTCGCCGGCCGCTCGACCGTCACATGCGGCGGCACAACCGCGCGCACGGCCTGTGCTGCTGTTTCGATCTCGATCTCAGGGCTTGTGACCAGATCGATCCGATCCAGCTTCCCGACCATGCCGAACAGAACTTGGGCAGCAGCAATGTCCATGATCGCCACATGATCCCAGGATGAGACCCGGTCTGACCGGTCCTGAATCACGCCCGCAATCCGCGCTTGCACCTGCCGAGGCCCGACTTGAAGCTGGACCGTACTCCCCCGCTCAAGGCGCCACTCAGCCGCCAACTTTCTCCCAAGGTACAGGCTGTCGGCCCTTAGTAAGTCAGCAAGCGGGTTGTCGGTTTCCCCCTGCGCCACCCGAAATCCACGAGAGTCGAATTCCGCCAGCAGATCCAATCCGATCACTTGCAGCGCTCCAGCCGGACGTCCGGCATCGAGCCGCACCGCCGTCTGCACAATCACCGGTGACACAGACATCAGGCCCGGGACTTCCCGCACCGTCGTGATCAGTTGCTCATCCAGCCCGAAGTCCCCGCCGGACACTTCCAAGGTGGTCGGACCGGCGACGGTGAGAACCACCTGTTCGAATGAATGCAACACCTCCATATTCGCGGTCCGCACCGCCACCGACGCTGCCACACCAAGCGCCACGCCCACAATAGTGAGGCCGGTGCGAAACGGCCGCTGAGTCATATGAGACCAGAGGAGGAGCGCGACGACTTTCAACCAGGCCATTGTGCGGCTCCTAGAGATCCGATTGCTGTTGGCACTTACGTAGAACCACGGTGATGGGAAACACCTGCACGCACGAAGGATTTACCGGCTGCACAGATTGGTCGTTTCGTTTACAGGTCGCCGACCCTTTGCTAGATTGACGAGGAACATTTGATCGGGAGTCACACATGGCACGTAGTCGCGGGAACAACGCACTTCAGATAGACCGGAGCCCGAAGGCCGAGTTCTCCATTACCCCCCGGCAACGGGAAATCCTGAAGATGGTCGCCCTCGGCCATACGAATCGGGAAATTGCGGAAACACTGGCGATCAGCATCCGCACCGTCGAGGTGCATCGCTTCAATCTGATGCGGCGGCTGAATGTCAGGAACGTGGCGCAGTTGCTTCGCCAAGGCCTTCAGCAAGGATTACTGCCACGCAATTTCGGCCTGAAATAGCGTCACAGCTCTTTCACCTTCCCCCGACATTCCGTCACTGATCCGTAGCCCTTCTTCTTCAGCTGCGCGGCCAGTTCCGTCTCCAGCCGTCCGAAGGCGCCAAGCCCCTCTTCAACCAGAACCGTGCCGACCTGCACCGCCGACGCTCCGCAGAGGACGTGCTCGAAGGCATCGACGCCGTTCATGACGCCGCCGGTGCCGATGATGGGAATCTTTCCCTGGAAGATTTTGTAGAAGGCCCGCACATTCGCGAGCGCCACGGCCTTGATGATCGTGCCGCCGAGCCCGCCGAATCCGCCCTTTGGCTTGATGACGACTTCTTCACGCTCCGGATCGACCACGAGGCCGTTACCGACCGAGTTAATCATGTTGAGAAAGTCGACCTCGCACCGGCCGATCACCTTCCCCATCACCTCATGGTGCGCCGGATCGAAATAGGGCGGCAGCTTCACACCCATCGGGACGGTGATAACCTTCCGTACCCGCTTGAGCAGACGCTCGGACGCTTCCGGGTCATAGCCGATCTGCGGCTTGCCGGGAATATTCGGGCAGGAGAGATTCACTTCGATCAAGTCGGGCTTCGCTGCATTGATGGCGGCCGCGATCGTCGGAAAATCGTCTTCGCACAGCCCCGCCACGCTCGCAATGACCGGCTTGCCGAACTGTTTCAACTCGGGAATGAGTTCGGCATAGGCCCGATAGCCGAGATTGGGCAACCCCATCGAATTGATCGAGCCGCCCGGAAAGCCGTAGTACCGGGGCTCCGGATTCCCCTGACGCGCTTCGACGGTCATAGACTTGGTGACAATCGCCCCTGCGCGCGATGTGCCCAGCGCCACCAGTTCGTCCCGCGTGACACAGAGCGCGCCGGCCGCGTTCATGAAACAGCTGGGAAACTTCACCCCTGCAATCGTCGTCGAGAGATCGGTCATGCTACCCCCGTTAAAGCCGTCGATGCTGTGCGCGAGACGAGCCGCCCGTCCTGCATCGTCCAGATATAGTCGGCACATTGCGCGGCAGTCTGGCTATGCGTCACCAGCAAGACCGTGACGTCGCCTGCTTTCGTCAGCGATCGAATCAACGTCATGATCTCTGCCCCCTGATGGGAGTCGAGATTACCGGTCGGTTCGTCAGCCAGAAGCAATTTCGGCCGATGCGCGAGCGCCCGGGCGATCGCGATCCGTTGTTGCTCGCCGCCCGACAATTCTCCGGGACGATGATGCTTCCGATGCCCCATACGGACCAGCTCCAGCACTTCCTCGACCCGCTGTGCGACTGACCGGCCGCCGTCTCCGCGCAACATCAATGGCAGCGCGACATTCTCCAAAGCCGTCAGCCCTGGAACCAAGTGAAACGCTTGGAACACGATGCCGATCAATTCCCGCCGCGCCACCGTCCAATCGTGACTGGTAAATGTGGTAGTCGCCCGCCCGTCGAGATAGAGCTCTCCGGACGAAGGCCGATCGAGCCCGCCGGCCAGATTCAGCAACGTACTCTTCCCGCAACCGCTGGGCCCGACAAATGCGCAGAACTCGCCGCGTCCGACATCGAGACTCACCTCATGCAGCGCCGCCACCACAGCCTCGCCACGCTCATAGGTCTTGGATAACCGGGCCAGCTTCACCATGCCTGCGAGACACCTCAGATTCTGCAATGCCTTGTAGAACGATCGTCCTCGTATAACACAACCATTTAGAACCCCACAACCTTGACAGGCGCCCGTTCCTATCCTACAACCAGCCGCATCTCTCCCTGCCTGAGAGTGGCGCAAGATGGAATCGTGGCCTCAGAAACTGCCTGGCCTGATACGGCACGCCGTCAGATTTATTCTGCCGGCTGACTGTGCCGCCTGTGGAGTGCCGCTCACGACCGATCCCGTCCCGCTGTTTTGCACGAACTGCTGGGACACCGTCGCTCCGCTCAGGCTGGCTCGCTGCTCGCAATGCGATCGTCCGCTCCCCTCGCCCGTCGCACTCACCTACAGCCCCACCCATCGCTGCCACCACTGCACGGTTCGCCCACCCGCCTATGTGAAAGCCTGGACCCTGTATCCCTATCTGCCGCCCCTGCAAGACGCTATTTGCCTGTTCAAATACAGAGGGAAAGTCTCTCTGGCCAAGCCGCTGGGACGCTTAATGATCGCCGCCATCCCTGCCTCGTTGGATGCAGACCTCGTCATCCCGGTCCCGTTGCATCCCACCCGTTTGAGAGAGCGTGAATTCAATCAATCGCTGCTGCTTGCCGATCAGGTGGCCACACACCTGCATCTCCCTCTTTCGTTCACCAATCTCGTTCGAATCGTTCCATCAGAACCCCAAAGCACGTTGTCGCGAAAAGAACGGATGAAGAATCTTCGCCGGGCCTTTGCGGTCCGCCGACCGGAGTCGATTGCTCAGAAACGTATCCTGCTGATCGATGACGTCTTTACGACTGGCACGACGACAAACGAATGTGCCAAGGTACTTCGAAAGGCCGGAGCAGACGCCGTCTTCGTCCTCACACTGGCACGAACGATCGAATCGAGTGTCGTGCCTGATCGAATTCTGGCCCAACGTGCCACCGGTCTACTGGGAGTCTTAAAGGGATAGCCATGCCGATCTATGAGTACTTTTGCCGCGATTGCCGCAAACGAAGCACCTTGCTGGTGTTGAGCCTGGCCAGTTCAGCCGCGCCGGCCTGCAAACACTGCGGAAGCCAGTCTGTGGACCGCCTTCTCTCCCGATTCTCCGCCCCAAAGTCCGAGGAAGCCCGGCTTGAATCCCTTTCAGGTCCAGACAACTTCGACGGACTGGATGAGAATGATCCGGAGTCAGTGTCCCGCTTCATGAAACACATGGGAGACGAGATGGGTGAGGACGCCGAACAGGATGTCGAGGCCATGATGGATTCAGCCGATAGCGGAGCCTCCGATGACGGTAGCACTGACAGTCTATGACAGGCATTGTCATGTATTTTTACTTGACAATCCGCCCTCACTCTCTAAAATGGGCCTTATCTTTTGGAGTCTTATGAGAAACAGGCCCTCTCAGAACAGGTGGGACGATGGGGACAGCCCCGAAGAGCGAATTGATGACGGTGTCGGAGACGTGTCTGTACCTGAAGATTACGACCCGCACCCTCTATCGCTATATACAGAACAGACAGATTCCAGCCTTCAAGCTTGGGAAAGAATGGCGATTCGTTCGTTCGGATCTGGAGCAGTGGATCCGCGACCGAACCAGAACCGCCCTCCCGTCATAAACTAGGATCGCTCTATGTTCGCTGGCGAATATCTCTGCAAAGTCGACGAGAAGGGGCGTTTCATCGTCCCCTCCCCGATCCGCGAGCAGATTGAAGCCGACGGCCAGGCCGTCACCTTCCTCAAGGGCCCGGAACAATCCCTCCTCATCTATTCGTTGAAGGAGTGGGAGAAGGTCCTCGACCGAACCAAGACGACGCTCGATGAAGACCAAAGCCGCCTCTTCATGCACTTTGTCGTGTCCGAGGCAGGCACGTCGGAAATCGACAAGACCGGACGCATCCTCATTCCAGGCCGTTTACGCAAACAAATCCCGTTGGATGAAGATCTCGAAATCATTCTGGTCGGGATGTATCACCGGATGGAAGTCTGGAATCCCAGCGAGTGGCGCCGCTACATTGCCCGCACCGAAGACCGCTACGAACAGAACATGTCGAAGATTCAGAACCTGCTGTAAGCTCGCTCCATGCCTGCCGGACGACGTCACACAGGTTCCCATCGTTCAAAAGTCCCCGTTCGCGTCGTCTCCTATCGACCGGCCTCCAAAGCCGAACCAGCTTCGAAACAGCTGTCCGTTGCCAATCTACCCCCAACGGTTCGACAAGCCCGCCCCCGAGCGCCGCTTCATATCCCGGCGCCCTCTGCTGTTGTGACGGCCGAATCCATCGCGATCACGCTGCCGGTTCCACCCAGCATCAACCATCAGTACGCTACGGTTCAGGGCCGCCGGGTCCTGTCTTCGGCAGGTCGAACGTATAAGCAGCATGTCGGGCAGCAGCTCTGGCTGGCCTTGTCTCAATCTCCCTACAAACGAGCGCTGATGCATCGGCTTCAATCGGAACCTCTCGCCCTCTCCATTCGGTTTTATTTCACCTCGCCTCTCAGACGCGATGTCGACGGCGGACTCAAAATTGCCCAAGATGCCCTCTGCGAGGGGATCGGCCTCAATGATAATCGCATTGTGGAAACCCATCTCTATAAGGATGTCGATCGAACCCATCCCCGCATCCAGATTGCCCTCTCCCTGGCCGACCGATAGCGACCCCAAGATACCTCGGCGCCCCTCTTCAGATTCCACCAGACTCGACCGATAAGGAGGTGAACTCTTTCAACTATTCTTCTTGCCTATAAGCATGGCCACAAAAACGATTTCGATCGATCAACTACGCCTCGGGATGTACGTCGCCAAAATCGACCTCTCCTGGTTTCAATCGCCGTTCCTCAGGCGCTCGCTGCTCATCGAACAGGCAACCCAGATTGAAAAACTGCGCCGCGCCGGAGCCAAACAGATCGTCATTGATCTGTCCCGCGGGGATGATGTTGAAACATTCATTGACCTCGACCAGCCGGTCTCTTCGCAAGCGATCACGCTGACTCCACAGACACTTCCATCGAAGCCAGTTCCCAAGCCGTTGACACAACTGAATGAAGAGTATGCCCAAGCGCTCGTTGCCAGAAAACAACTGGAGCGATCCGTTCACTCGGTCTTCTCGTCCATTTCAGAACAGGGATCCGTTGACCCTCAGTTGGCAGCAGAAGCCGTCCAAGAAGTCACGATCGTCACCAGAACCCTCCCTAACTCGGCCATCTTCATGGCTCTCAGCCAGCAGCGGGCAGGTGACTCATCGCTCAGCCAGCATGCCCTGTCCACCTGCACCTTAGCCCTCGTCGTCGGACAATCGTTCGGCTATAACCCGCTCGAACTCCAGGAACTGGCCATGGCCGCGCTGCTTCACGACATCGGCCTGCTCCAGATTCCCGCACCAATCATTCAGCGAAGCGCCAACACCTCCCATCCGCCCTCACGGCAAGACCGGCAACTGCTCCAGTCGCATCCCCAATTGGGTATTCTCGCGCTTGAACGGCAAGGGGGATTCGAAACCAGAGTCCTGCAAATGATTGGAGAGCACCATATCCGCCTCGATGATTCGGGCTATCCCCAAGGCACCAAAGGTGAGTTTACGTCGGAACGCTCACGCATTCTGATGATTGCCGACTACTACGATGAGTTGATCACCGGATTCGGCGGAGCGTCTCCGCTGGCACCCCATCAAGCGCTGCAACGGATTTTCCGAGAATCCCAGGACGGGGCGTTCGATCAGGTCATCCTGTCGCGCTTTATCAAGCTGATCGGCATCTACCCGGTTCACAGCCGCGTGCAGTTGAATACGAGCGAAAAGGCTGTTGTGACGGAGTTGAATCCGTCAGCGCTGCATCGACCTGTCGTCACAATCACCCATACTCCCAACGGGAATGAGACACCAACCCCTTTCGTTGTCGACCTGTCAGACCAAGTCAACGTCACGCCCGAACGGGCCATCGATAAGGTGCTGGACTCCCAGGAACCGGCCCATCCCGCCAGCGCGTCACAAGCAGCCTAGCCCTAGCAGAACCCGCACCAGCAACGTCGCCGATACCCCCTGCACATGAAGACGATAGACGATTTGAAATCGATCGCTACTCGTAGCGTAACGCGTCAATCGGATTGAGCCGAGCCGCTTTATTGGCTGGATAGAGACCGAAAAAGAGACCGACCGCGAGCGAAAAGACAAACGCCGCGATCACGGTATCGCCGGAAATGATCGTGGGCCACCCCGCGATAACGGTCGTCAGCCTCGCGCCCACCACCCCGACGACAATTCCAAGCGTCCCGCCGACGACACTCAAGGTCATGGCCTCGATCAAGAACTGCATGAGGATATGCCGCCGCTTGGCGCCCACCGCCATCCGAACGCCGATCTCCCGCGTCCGCTCCGTCACGGAGACCAGGAGAATATTCATAATGCCGATGCCGCCGACCAGCAGCGAGACCGCCGCAATGGAGAGCAACATCACGGTCAGCGTCTGACTCGTACCTTCCTGAACTTTTCCTATATCGGCCTGCGTGCGGATCGTAAAGTCGTCGCCCTGTTCGGCTTGGAGCCGGTGCCGGGCCCGCAAGAACTCACGAATCTGGTCGACCGCAGCAAACAGATCCTCCTGCCGCTCCGTCGTGGCAAACAAGGCCCCAACCGATCCGATGAACTGCGTCCCAAAGACTTTCCGCTCCGCGGTGCTGAAGGGGATAAACACGATGTCGTCCTGATCCGATCCTTGGGCCGATTGGCCCTTCGGTGCCAGCACCCCGATCACACGAAACGGCACATTCTTGATCCGAATGACGGACCCGACCGGCTCCTCACCCGCCTCAAACAGATTTTCCACTACGGTTTGGCCGACCAGCGCCACACGCACCGCGGCATCCAAATCGGCCTGCGTAAATGGGCCGCCACTGGTAAACGACCAGTCACGGATCGTCAAATAGCTTGGTGACACTCCATTTACGGACCCATTCCAATTCTTGTTCCCATTGACGATCTGCATGACATCACGCTTCGCCCACCCGGTATCTTGCAGCAAGGGGATGCGCTTCTTCATCTCCAGCGCATCGGACACATTCAGCGTGACTGCGCCGCCCTGTCCGCCCCGCACGCCGCTGACGGTCGTTGACCCCGGCAGCACGATGATGACATTGGTTCCCATACTGGCGACTTGCGCCTGCACGGCCGCCTTGGCTCCCTCTCCGATACTGACCATGGCAATCACGGCACCAACCCCGATGACGATCCCCAACATTGTCAGCCCGGCCCTGAGCCGGTTGCGACTGAGGATACGGATCGCCGTCATGAGCGTGAGGAGGAGAAATGCCGGCATCAGCGCCCCACCAGAGGGGACGGATGCCCGGGCTTGGTATGCCGATCGGTGAGGACCTGGCCGTCTTTGATCACAATTTCACGGGCGGCATACGCCGCGATATCCGGTTCATGAGTCACTAAGATAACCGTGATGCCTTCTTCCTTGTTCAACCGATCAAGGATCGTCATGATTTCCCGGCTCGATTCTGTATCCAGATTTCCGGTCGGTTCGTCGGCCAACAAGAGGGATGGCGTCGTGACCAATGCGCGGGCAATGGCCACACGTTGTTGCTGCCCGCCGGACAATTGCGTCGGATAGTGCTGTTCGCGGCCCTTCAATCCCACCCGCTCCAACGCCGCCGCTGCCAGCGCTCGCTGTTCGCGAAGAGAGAGGCCGCGATAGAAGAGCGGAAGCTGCGCATTTTCCAATGCGCTGGTGCGAGGGATCAGATTGAAGCTTTGAAAAACGAACCCGATCTGTCGATTCCTGATCTCAGCCAGCTCATCGGCGCGAAGCGCCGCAACATCGACACCGTTCAGCCAATAATGGCCTTTGGTGGGCTGATCCAGACAACCCAACATGTTCATCAGCGTCGACTTCCCTGACCCCGATGAACCCATGATCGCGACAAACTCGCCTTGCTCGATCGTGAGATTCAGCCCGCGAAGAGCCTGCACCTCCACATCGCCTAGGCGATACACTTTCCACAAGTCTTCGCACTGAATCAACGAGACCGGCTGGCCATGCCCACTATCCATGAGCGCCCTGCCTTGTCAGCGGCATTCGTTCACACCGTGCACGAAGTGAGTCATGACCACTAAATACCCCGGTCACGCGTGCGGCGCTGTCCGCCGCCGCCACCGAAGCCGGGCGGCAGCTCGCTCCCTTGGCGATTCGATCGAGGCACATCCAGCCCCACGATGACCGTATCCTGGTCCCCGAGCGATCCACCGACAATCTCCGTCGCCACGCCATCGGAAATCCCCGTCTGAACCGACACGGAGACCAACTCGCCGAACTCATCTTGTTTCCAGACTTTACGTGCGGCGGCTCCGGACTCCATAGCGCCGGATGACGCTCGGTTCACGGCTGGTCGCCCCTCAGCCTTGGCTGGTTTTCCTTCAGCCAATCCGCCTTCTGCCCGCTCGCTCTTGGGAGGCGCAAAGCGCAATGCAGCGTTCGGCACCTTGAGCACCTGCTCTCGTTGCGCCACGACAATGGAAACATTCGCCGTCATCCCCGGCTTCAGACGCAGGTCTTGATTGTCGACGGCCACCACAACATTGTACGTCACCACATTCTGCACATTGATCGGAGCCAACCGCACCTGGCGGATCGATCCGGAAAACCGCACGCCGGGATAGGCATCCACGGAAAACGTCGCATTCTTTCCCTCGGCGATCCCGCCGATATCCGACTCGCTCACATTGGTATCCACCTGCATCTTCGTCAAATCGAGCGCGATCAGAAACAGATTCGGCGTGGCAAAGCTGGCGGCGACGGTCTGCCCGACTTCGATGTTTCTGGCCACCACAATGCCATCGACCGGCGAACGGATCGTGGTGTATTTCAATTCCAGTTCCGCTGAGTTCAACGCCGCTTCCGCCTGTTTGACTTGCGCCTCGGCCACGCGCACCTGCGCTTCCGCGCCCTGCGCGTTGGTCACAGCCACATCCACATCATTCTGCGACACAAAATTCTGATCGATCAGAGAGCGGACCCGGTCGAGTTCGCGTTTACGCTGTGCCCCATCCGTCTTGGCGCGGGCCACATTCGCTTTCGCCATTTCCAGATTACTCGCAGCTTGATCCCGACGGGCCTTAAACGGTTCCGGATCGATCACCGCCACGATGTCGCCGGCCTTCACGCGCGAATTGAAGTCCGCGTGGAGACTTTTGATCATGCCGGAAACTTGCGAGCCGACTTGCACGGACACGACCGGATTAATGGTGCCCGTTGCGCTCACGATAGAAACGATGGAACCCCGCTCGACGGCGGCGGTCCGATAGCGCACCGGCACCTTGCGCTCTCCGGTGAAGAACACATACCCGCCGATGGCAAGCCCCACCGCTACAATACCGAGCACAATCCCGAGTCGTCGCATAAGCTTATCCTTGCCTGATCAGAGTCCATTCATCATAGCAGGAAGCTGCGAGACGAATCATCCCGCGACAGCCTCTGAAAGCACGAGGGCCGTTCCCCCTGACGGGAGAACGGCCCTCATCGACCGCATCATCGCCCCTGCAAACAATTACGGACTGACGGAAATACGATCCTTGATCATGTCGAAGGTCTCCTTGGGCACCACGTTCTTGGCGACCAATTCGCCCTTCACCCGATAGGGACGATTGGTCACGATCCGATCGGCCTCGTCCTTCTTCAACCCCAGGAACAACACCATATCGCTCGCGGACGCCTTGTTCACATTCATCGCCGCCGAACCGGCCGCGGGAGCGCTCGGCGCCGAAGCCGTTGGAGCGGCTCCCGGAAGCGGAGGCAGCGATGCGGACGGCGTCAGTGAGCCGGTCACTGACCGGGAACGGTCCTTGAGCTCCTTCTGATAGCGGGCCACCAGCGACTTCAGCGTTTCATTGTGTCGCTTCACATCCTCATACTCAGCCCGCACGTTCCGATTCTGTGACGACACCGCCTTCAACTTATCTTCCAGCTCCTTCGTCCGTGTATCGATCGAGCCGCGCTCTTTGTCCCGCCCATGCTCAATGCGCTGCAGTTCGTCGCGAGCCGCTTGCGCCTCGCCCCCGAACTTGACGTTGAGTTCCTTCAGCGTCTTCACCTGCTGTTCCATCGCGTTCTTCTGCTGGCGCGTCTTCTCCAGCTCCATCTTCGCACTATCCGCTTCCGCCAGCGCATCCTGATACTTCTTATTCGAAACCACGCAACCGCTGGTCATCATGGCGACGACCACCAGTACTGACAAGATCCACTCACGTCTCATACGAACCTCCCCCTCTTAACAATGACCGCGTATTGGTGAACGGAACCGCTGCCTTATAACGGAATGAACGGAATCCAACCGTTGCCTTCCTCTTTTGCCGTACTCATTCAATTTCTGTGTATGCCAACAGTCCTTCTTTGTCAACTTATTTGCAGCTGTCGCATGGGTCCACATCGCGCAAGAGCAACCATCGAGAAGCATCTCTGAACTTGACGACAACCGATAGCTCTGTGATGATCGCAAAGATACGTCATCTCCACACGCACACTTTTCAATACAGGAACGTCATGACTGAATGGGGGCCTGCGTTAGCGGTTATTCTTGGCATTGTGGAAGGGCTGACCGAATTTCTGCCGGTCTCCTCAACCGGGCATCTGATCCTCGTGGGCCATGCACTCGGGTTCACGGGTGATGCTGCGGCCAATGCGGAAATCTCGATTCAGCTCGGGGCTATTCTCGCTGTCATCGTCTTTGAACGAGAGAAAATCCGCCGCCTCCTCTCCGGCGCGTGGCAAGAGCAAGCGGCCTTGCAGACGCTGCAACGGAACGGCCAGCATCCCACATGGAAGGCGCTCATCCAGGCCTCCTTGCAAGCTCATCCTCACTTATGGTTTGTGATCGGGCTCGGGCTGGCCTTCCTCCCGGCCGCCGGCGTCGGCTTCCTCGCGCACGGATGGATCAAATCCGCGCTGTTCACGCCCCAGACCGTTGCCGCAACCTCCATCATCGGCGGACTCATTATTCTCGCGGTCGAAGCCCGACAGCCGACAATCCAGACCACCCAGTTGGACCGAGTTTCGATCAAGTCCGCCTTCTGGGTCGGGGTCGCCCAATGTGCCTCGCTCATTCCCGGCATGTCCCGATCAGGCTCTACCATCATCGGCGGCTTGCTCGCCGGACTCGACCGGAAAGTCGCGACCGAATACTCCTTCTTCCTCGCCCTGCCGACCATCATTGCCGCCACCGCCTATCAGATGCTCAAAGCGAAAGCGACGTTCAATCAGGCAGACTATGTGGCATTGGGCATCGGGATGATCGTGTCCTTCCTCGTCGCCTGGGCCGTCATCGCAGCCTTCCTGACCTACGTCCAGCGGCACACCTTGCGAGTATTCGCCTACTACCGTATCGCGCTTGGAGTCCTTGTGTTCATCGTCGTGCGCTAGCAAGCCTCACCTGGCAGTTCATTTCGCGTGTGTTGGGAACCAGACACTACGGGGAAGTTTCGTGGTGATGGGGAGGCTGCGGGAGACTTGGAAGAATGAACCTCTACGTGCCGGGAGTCTGAACGGAAGGAGTCTCCGGCGACGCCGGCGAGACATCCTGATTTTCAAACATGAAGTGGATGATCAGAAAGATCACGCCGACCGTGATCGCGGAATCCGCTACGTTGAACGCCGGCCAGTGGTAGTTGTCGATATACACATCCAGGAAGTCGATCACTTCACCGAACCGCAGCCGGTCGATGAGATTGCCGATGGCGCCGCCGAGAATCGCCGACACGCTCAAACGCCCCATCCACTCCCGTTCCGGCATGCGATAGAGAATCGTGCCGAGCAACACCAGCGCAAAAATCGACGTGAGCCCGAAGAACACCATCCGGAAGGCGTTGCTGCTCCCAGCCAATAATCCGAACGCGGCGCCCGGGTTGCGGATATAGGTCAGGCTGAATAGATTCGGAATAATTGGAATAGACTCATGCAGTCGCATGGTCTGCACGATGTGCAACTTCGACAGCTGATCGGTCACGATCACCCCGCCCGTCAGCGACGCCAGCACAAGGTTCCGCCAGGTTGGACCGCTCAACGGATTGCCTCCAGGCATCGGTCGCAGAGCGTCGGATGCTCCGCATCAGCGCCGACGGCCTCGCGATAGTTCCAACAACGTTCGCATTTGCCGGCTGATGACTTGTCTACCGACACCTGGATTCCCGCCTGGTCGGCAGCCCCCTGCGATAATGTCACCTTCGAGACGATAAAAATTGTCCCGAGATCCTTCTCGTAGGGTTTCAGAAACTGATGGGCCCTGGCATCCGCCTCCAGTTGAACATGCGCCTCAAGCGACGATCCAATGACCTTGTCGCGGCGGCTCGCCTCAAGCACGCCCTGCACCTGGCTGCGATAATTCAGTAATGTCTCCCAGCGTGCGGCCAGTTCCGCATCCCGCCACTTTGAGTCGACTTCCGGGAACGAAGCCAGATGGACGCTCTGCGTGTCGAGACCGCCAGGCACCTGCGCAGACACCACCCGCCAGATTTCTTCCGCTGTAAAACTCAAGATCGGTGCCATGAGTTTCGTCATGGCCATCATAATCTCGAACAACACAGTCTGTGATCCGCGGCGCAGAGGCGAGTCGGTCCGGAAGGTATAGAGCCGGTCTTTCAGAATATCAAGATAGACGGAGCTCAGATCCACCGAGCAAAAGTTGTTGAGTGCATGGAAGATCGTATGAAACTCACAGTCGTCATAAGACTCCCTCACCCGCGGGATCAGCTCGCTCAGCCGATGCAGGGCCCACCGGTCCAACTCAGGCAACTGCTCGTAGGGGATGCGGTCTTTCGCCGGATCGAAGTCATACAGATTGCTCAGCAGGAACCGGCAGGTATTTCTGATCTTCCGGTAGGCCTCAATGAGATGGGTCAGGATTTCAGGTGAAATTCTGAGATCGTCACGATAGTCCTGCGCGGACACCCACAAACGCAGAATCTCGGCGCCTGATTGCTTGATGACATCCTGCGGAGCCACGACGTTCCCCGCCGACTTGGACATCTTTTTGCCCTGCCCATCGAGGACAAATCCGTGGGTCAGCACAGCCTTGTAGGGAGCCCGGCGATCGGTCGTCACGCCGGCCAATAACGCGCTGTGGAACCAGCCCCGATGCTGATCGGACCCTTCGAGATAAAGATCGGCCGGCCACCATTTTCGGGGCTTCAACACAGCGGCAAAGCTCACCCCCGACTCGAACCAGACATCCAGAATGTCCCGCTCTTTTTCAAACACAGTCCCGCCGCACTTGGTGCAGGCGGTCCCGGCCGGGAGCAGCTCGGCGGCCGATCGCTCAAACCAGACATCCGCGCCCTTCGACTCCATGAGACCGGCGATATGCTCGATAATGGTCGGATCGGCGACGACCGTCCGGCAGCCCATGCAGGTAAAACCCGGAATCGGCACGCCCCACACGCGCTGGCGCGAGAGACACCAGTCCGGCCGGTTTTGAATCATGCCGTTGATTCGGTCGCGGCCATAGGCCGGAATCCATTGCACCCGCTCGATCTCCGCCAGGGCTTCTTTGCGCAGATCGTTCGTCTCCATTGACACAAACCACTGTTCTGTGGCCCGGAAAATGACGGGACTCTTACAGCGCCAGCAATGCGGATAGGAGTGATTCAGCGAGCCATGGCCCAGCAGCCGCCCATTGGCCTGGAGAAATTCCACAATTTTCGGATTGGCCTTGAACACATGCTGACCGGAGAATTCTTTGACGACATCCGTAAACCGCCCGCCGTTATCGACCGGCGCCAGGATCTCCAGCTTCTCGCCGACCGACGCGCTCGCATTGTGATTCAGGACCAGGATGTAGTCCTCCATACCATGGCCCGGCGCGATATGCACGCAGCCGGTTCCCTGTTCTAACGTCACAAAGTCGCCGAGCAGAATCGGAGATAAACCGGTCGTCAGCGGCCGTTGCGTTTCCAATCCTTCGAAACCTTCTCCGCCCTTCTTCACCCCTACGACGCGATAGCCTTCGAGCTTGCACTCCTTCGCCAC